>Ga0268299_1000146_pt1 | contig 277584 bp, 239 predicted proteins | sample NOBtaG_FD_193484 | JGI IMG/M metagenome (GOLD analysis project Ga0268299, IMG submission 193484) | Activated sludge microbial communities from bioreactor in Nijmegen, Gelderland, Netherland - NOB reactor | ecosystem: Engineered > Bioreactor > Aerobic > Activated sludge | place: Netherlands...
TTGAAACATATTTAAATAAAAACTACGGGACAATTGAGGACTCAACAAAGGGAATAGACACAGAAATTACCAACTCAGACTTGGACAGGGCGACAGCGGGGTATCATAAATTATCACAAGTGGAATTAAACAAAATAATAAAAAAGAAAAGGGACAAGTGAGTGTAACGCACGAACGCCCAACAAAATGTTTCTGCAATGGTGCCGTGACGAGTTGACTTAAAGTTTTATCTTCGTTCAACGCTATCGTTTCGTGGGACAGGACGCGGCTTCGAAAAGGCACCACTGCAGAAACACAAACGTTGTGTGCTATTTTATATTAAGAATTGGTTTTTTAAATTTAATGACTTATGACAGATAGAGAATTTGCGTACAAACAATTGACAGAAAATCCTATAAAATCAGGACAATGGACAATTATTTTTGACGATCAAGGTAATTACTCATTAGGTGACTTTCATATTTTGAAGAATAATGTTGGTAAATTTGGGAGCAACTATCTTATCAATTCAAAAGACGACAAAATATTTGTCCGACTTTATACAATCTCTGGACAAAAGAAATTAACACTTGAAACAAATAAAGAAAACAAAGAAATAGAATTTGGGCCTAACTTTTTAGAGAGTCCCATTCAAGATTTTCTTTATCTAATATCAAATGAACAATGGGTTGTTGAAGATGTAGTACCTGATAAGTAATTTTATTCAGTTTACTCTCAGAGGACAAATTTTCATCATTAAATAATTCTTCAATTTTACGCATACAAGGACTTAGTAATTGTTCCATTGCTATACGACCATAGACAACTTTTGGTATTTGGACAGGTGAATTTGGACTCATAGCAATTGATTAATTTGTAATTGACAAATATCTTGTAGTTTAGACATTGCAGTAAAATCCGACAATGAAGTATTAGGACTATTTTTCTCGATTTTTAATTTGTTAATTAATTCTTGACGACTTTTAATATCATCAACTAATGACCTTTTAATTTCTCCTGACATTACTTTTTTCATATGACTAATTGACTCATTCATATAAAAATCAGATGCATTTTTCAATTTAATTTGGTTCATAAAACAGCACACAACAAAAAGTTTATGCAATGGGCTGATTTAAGTTGGTTTTAAACTAAGTTTGAGTAGCCCACTGCATAAACTCAAACGTTGTGTGTAATGCCGCGGACAGTGAAATCCTACCGAAAAAAGAGGTGATTTTTTTGTAAATTGTGGTGTGAAAAAAGCGAAGATTAACCACCTCGACTTTGTTGTAGATAAGCTGACAAATTCGATTGAAAATGTAAAGACTGGGGACAGCTTTAAAACTGACGTTTCCTTATTGACAAGGGACGAAATAAAAGGAGTAACCAAGAAAAATGGGTGGTTATTTGACTGGAAATCAGAACTTAAGGCTCCGGAAAAAGAAGTTTATAAGCTGACCATTTCAGGGAGTACAAACATCCAAGGACTGATTAGTATAACCTTTAGAGACGACCATGTTTACATGCACTTAATTGAGAGTGCGCCCTTCAATAAAGGAAAAGACAAAGCATATTTAGGTGTTCCTGGCAATTTAGTGGCTTTTGCTTGCCGGGTTTCATACCAAAGAGGTGGCGGTGGATACCTTTCGTTTAACTCCAAAACTCAATTAATTGAGCATTACACTAAATCATTAGGAGCCGTACACTTTGGAGGTACTCTTATGATTATTACACCTGAGACTTCATTAAGACTTATTGACAAATACTTTAACGACTGACATATGGGACTGATTAAAGAACCTTTAAACGTGGACTTTGTAGTTGACCCTAGACCACTGACTGAGAAAGAAAGAAAAATGATTAGCGACTTTATTAAGGCGGACAAATTAAAGAAAGCAAAAATGATTGACCGAATTAAGAAAAGTCAAAAGAGACGTTCACGAACAAAAGTGAGTTAATGCGGCACTACACACAACAAAGCGCTTAAACAATAACATGTACACTTACCCAGTAGTGCCAGGGTAACTTCACAAAACAAAAAGCCCGGTCGACCCGGGCTATCAAATGGTATCTTCAAATTCTAATCCCCTCCCCCTCCGGTTTCAATCTTGTAAGAACTTAACATGGCCCCAAAATATTCGCGATTCATGCGCGCAATATTTGTAATCTTTATTCCTTTAGGACATTCCGCTTCGCAGGCATAGGTATTGGTACAAGAACCAAATCCTTCAGCATCCATTTGAGCAACCATGCGTTCTACACGCTCTTTGCGTTCAGGTTGACCTTGCGGAAGCAATGCAAACTGCGAAACCTTGGCACCCACAAATAACATGGCAGAAGCATTCTTGCAGGCCGCTACACACGCTCCGCAACCAATGCATTGGGCTGCGTCCATAGCTTCGTCTGCAATATGCTTGGGAACCGGTATTTCATTGGCATCGGGTACGCCACCTGTATTCACGCTTACATATCCCCCTGCCTGTTGAATCCTATCGAAGGCTGTGCGGTCAACCATTAAATCCTTAATAATCGGGAAGGCATTGGCACGCCAGGGTTCGATGGTAATAGTTTCTCCATCCTTAAATGTGCGCATGTGTAGCTGGCACGTTGTGGTTTGCAACGGACCGTGCGGACGACCGTTGATATATAAGCTGCACACGCCACAAATTCCTTCGCGGCAATCATGGTCGAACGTTACGGGCTCTTCGCCTTTCTTAATCAGGTCCTGATTAAGCACGTCCAACATTTCCAGAAAAGACATATCCGAAGAAACATGATCTAACGAATAGGTCTTAAACTGGCCCTTGGTATTTCTGCCTTGTTGCCGCCAGATTTTTAATGTTATTTTCATAATCCTACTTATAGCTTCGTTGAGTTAACTTAACATTCTCGAATATGAGTTCATCTTTGTGAAGTGTTTCGGGTTGATCGCCTTTGTACTCCCAGGCAGATGCATAGGCAAACTCATCGTCTTTACGCATCGCTTCGCCATCGGGTGTTGCAGACTCTTCGCGGAAGTGACCACCACATGATTCGCTGCGACTCAATGCATCATCCACCATCAGTTCACCCAGTTCGAGGAAGTCTGCCACACGGCCAGCCTTCTCCAGTTCCTGGTTAAGCTCGTTGGTAGAACCCAGTACATTAACATTCGTCCAGAATTCTGCCCGCAGTTCTTGAATCAATTTTTTTGCCTTCTTCAATCCGGCTTCGTTGCGCGACATGCCGCAATAATCCCACATGATCAAACCTAGCTGACGATGGAATTCATCCACTGTCTTCTTGCCCTTAATATTTAACAATCGATTTACATCTGCTTGTACCTTATCCATTCCTTCTTTAAAGGCAGGATGATCTGTTCCGATTTTATCATTCCATCCTATGGTAGCGAGGTAATCACCAATCGTATATGGAATTACAAAGTAACCATCGGCCAACCCCTGCATCAGGGCACTGGCACCTAAACGATTTGCTCCATGATCAGAGAAGTTGGCTTCACCCAGGCAATATAACCCGGGCACGGTGGTCATCAGGTTATAATCAACCCACAAGCCGCCCATGGTATAATGCACGGCCGGGAAAATCATCATCGGAACTTCATAGGGATTGTCTCCGGTAATCTGCTTATACATGTCAAACAAATTACCATACTTCGATTCAATCGTCTGTTTTCCATCGCGTTTGATAGCATCTGCAAAGTCCATGAATACTGCCAACCCCGTGGCACCTACTCCCCGACCTTCATCACATACATTTTTTGCATTGCGCGATGCCACATCGCGCGGCACCAGGTTTCCAAAGGAAGGATATCTTCTTTCCAGAAAATAATCGCGATCTTCTTCTTTTATGTTCGCTGCGTCTTTTGCTTTCAAACCCTTCATAGCAGTCTTAGGCACCCATACCCGACCATCGTTTCGCAACGACTCCGACATCAGGGTAAGTTTGGATTGGTGATCTCCCGAAACCGGGATACAGGTTGGGTGAATTTGGGTAAAACATGGATTGCCGAAGAACGCTCCTTTCTTATGGGCACGCCATACTGCAGAAGCATTACAAGCTTTGGCACTGGTGGAAAGATAAAACACATTTGAGTAACCCCCTGTGCAAAGCAACACTGCGTGTGCACTATGCGATTCTATTTTGCCTGTCACCAGGTCACGGGTGATTATACCGCGAGCCTTTCCATCCACGGTAATAATATCGAGCATTTCTGTGCGGGTGTACATGGTCACCTTACCAGCAGCGATTTGTCTATTCAGTGCGCTATACGCTCCCAACAATAATTGCTGTCCGGTTTGTCCGCGCGCATAAAAAGTTCTTGACACCTGAGCCCCACCAAAAGAACGGTTAGCCAACAAACCACCATACTCACGTGCAAAAGGAACACCTTGTGCCACGCACTGGTCTATAATGCTCACACTGACTTCCGCCAGTCGGTGAACATTCCCTTCCCGGGCACGGTAGTCGCCACCTTTTATTGTGTCATAGAACAAACGGTAAACACTATCACCATCATTCTGATAATTCTTGGCGGCATTGATTCCGCCCTGAGCAGCAATACTGTGCGCTCTCCGTGGGCTATCGTGGTAGGTAAAAGCTTTCACTTTATACCCTAACTCGGCCAATGAGGCAGCAGCCGAGGCCCCGGCTAACCCGGTGCCAACCACAATGATCTCATACTTTCTCTTGTTGGATGGATTAACCAGCTTCAGATTGAATTTATGCTTGGTCCACTTTTCAGCTAACGGTCCTTCCGGAATTTTAGAATCTAGCTTCATGTTCTATGATTGAAGTTTTTTAAATCTGTGTACTTAATGTTTAAACAAAAAACATCCAAATGGGAATGAGCGCAAACGCAGCGGGCACAATCACTGCAAAGCTCCTTCCAACGAAGTTAATAACAGGATTGTATTTCATATGGTTTAACCCTAATGTTTGAAATGCGCTGGTAAAGCCGTGCCATAAATGGAAAGCCAGCCCAATCATGCACACAACGTATAATATTACATACCACGCCTCCGAAAATGCCATCGAAACAATTGCATAAAGATCTTTTACTTCTACGCCATCATACGTTGCAGTGGGTATTCCACCCCAGTGCATTTGGGCCCAGAAATCTTTCATGTGAATAATCAGAAAAATCAGAATGAGCGTTCCTAAAATACCCATGTTGCGGGATGCCCAGGTAGATGACTTACCGCTTACTGCATACCCCTGTGGTCCACGAGCTTCCCGGTTTTTTCTTGACAAGAAGCCAGCCATTGCAATATGTATCAGGATAAAAGCATAGTTGCCATAGGAGATTACTTTAATCAGCGGGTTGGTCGTCATGAATTTGGCATAGACGTTAAACGACTGCCCGCCATCCTCTTTGAGCAATTGTAAATTACCTGCCAGGTGTACAGCCAGGAAAAGAATCAGAAAAAGCCCGGTAAGAGCCATCAATACTTTTCTTCCAAGCGAACTTGAAAAAAGATCAAGAAACCATTTCATAGTATTAGGTTGAGCTTAATTGTTGAATTAAATCAAAAATACTTCGCAAAGCCGTACCAAACAATCGGTTGTTATATTTTAAACTATTCTAAATAGAGTTGTTTAACCGAATGCTCGAGAATCAGGATCAAAATGACTCAAGAGGTGGTCATTACTAAAGTCTAATTCTTTAAATGAGGATTGGGTATACTGCTCAACGTGACGCGCATGGCAAGAGATCAAAAATAAAATGAATTATAAAATTGATAATCAATTACTTACAATATTATATTCTCCATGAATTTCCTATTACAGGATGATGGCAGAATGTGTATAAGGCTTAAATTTACTCCCGACAACCACTGACTGTCTTTAACTAATGTATTTGATTTTCGACACGGAGACGACCGGTCTTCCGCATAATAAAACTGCACCCATTACCGACCTTGATAATTGGCCCCGGTTGGTTCAAATAGCCTGGCAGCTTCACGATAAAAATGGTAGTCTTCTTTCGCAACAAAACTTCATAGTAAAGCCCGATGGATTTGATATTCCCTTTAAAGCCGAGCAAGTGCATGGTATCTCTACCAGGCGGGCACTGGACGAAGGTTATGAACTGCTTCACGTATTAACAGAATTAAATAAGGACCTTGCCAAGACGCAATTACTGGTTGGTCATAATATTGAGTTTGACATTAATATAATCGGAGCCGAATTAATTCGTCAATCGCTTGATACCACATATTTTCTTTCACTTCAAAAGGTTGATACGGGGATTGCAGCAACAGAATTTTGTCAACTGCCCGGTGGCATGGGCGGCAAACTTAAAATGCCCCGCCTTACCGAACTTCACGAAAAGTTATTTGGCGTTCCCTTTAAAGATGCTCATGATGCTTCGTACGATGTTGATGCAACGGCCCGTTCTTTCTTTGGACTGATCAGCAAAAGAGTTGTAAAGCCATTTGATGCAACTCCCGTTGAAGAAATTATATATGAAGCACCTAACCTGGAAGCAGGTAATTCAGCCAAACGAGAGAAGAAAAAGTCAAGCGAGTATTCAACGGATTCAATAAAAAAAGACCTTACCGATAAACCGTTCTGTCATTTACATCTACACTCGCAGTATTCGGTATTGCAAGCAGTGCCCGATGTTTATGAGATCATCGCGAAAGCAAAAGCACACAATATGCCTGCGGTGGCCGTTACCGATCTCGGCAATATGTATGGCGCCTTCAAGTTTGTAAGCGAAGCATTAAAACATGGCATCAAACCTATTGTAGGTTGTGAGTTTTACATTTCAGAGGATCGCAAAAAGCTAAAATTCACCAAAGACAATCCGGATAAACGCTACCATCAGGTGCTGTTGGCTAAAAACAAAGTGGGTTACCAGAATCTCGCCAAGTTAAGTTCCATTGGTTTTATAGAAGGCTTGTATGGAATTTATCCGAGAATCGACAAAGAACTTATTAAGCAATATAAAGAAGGGATCATAGCCACAACCGGTGGACTTAACAGTGAAATTCCCTACCTGATACTTCATGTAGGAGAAAAACAGGCCGAAGAAGTTTTTGTATGGTGGCATCAATTATTGGGTGCTGACTTCTACATTGAACTTAACCGACATGACACGCGTGAAGAAGACCGCGTAAATGAAACGTTACTCAAGTTTGCGAAAAAGCATAACGTAAAATATTTCGCTGCCAATGAATGCTTCTACTTAGAGAAAGAAGAATCCAACGCACACGATGTTTTATTGTGCATTAAAGAAGGCGAGTTTCAGTCTACACCCATAGGTTCTGGTCGGGGCACCCGGTATGGGTTGCCCAACAATAATTTTTATTTCAAATCGCAGGAAGAAATGAAATCGCTCTTTCATGATCTTCCCGAGTCGATTGAAACCATTAGTGAGATTGTTGAGAAAATAGAAACGTATGAGTTAAAGAGGAACGTGCTGCTTCCCAAGTTCACCATCCCTGAAAACTTCAACAGTGAAGACGAGTATTTAAGACACCTGACGTATGAAGGTGCCAAACGAAGATACCCGGAACTGACTCCCGAAATTAAAGAGCGCATTGATTTTGAATTGGAAACGATCAGGAAAACAGGTTATCCCGGATACTTTCTGATCGTACAGGATTTCACCGGGAAGGCACGAGAAATGGGTGTTTCCGTGGGGCCGGGACGTGGCTCTGCTGCCGGATCGGCTGTTGCCTATTGCACGGGCATTACCAATGTAGATCCTATTGCTTACGATTTACTGTTTGAGCGCTTTTTAAATCCGGATCGTGTATCGCTGCCCGATATTGATATTGACTTTGATGATGAAGGGCGCGACCGGGTGTTGAAATATGTAATTGAAAAATATGGTCATGATCAGGTAGCTCAGATCATTACCTATGGCACCATGGCTGCCAAATCTTCCATCCGGGATTGTGCGCGGGTTATGGAATTACCCTTAAGTGAAGCGAATAACATGGCCAAGTTGATTCCGGAACGACCCGGAACCTCGCTGGAGAAAGCCTTCGAAGAAGTAAAAGAACTGAATGACCTCAAAAAAGGTACTGATCTTAAATCGCAGGTCCTGAAACAAGCTATTGTTCTAGAAGGGTCGCTGCGCAATACGGGCACGCATGCCTGTGGAGTAATTATTACTCCGGATGCCTTAACCAATTTCGTTCCGGTATCGACTGCAAAAGATTCTGACATGCTGGTAACACAGTTCGATAACAGTGTAGTAGAAAGTGCCGGAATGTTGAAGATGGACTTTTTAGGGCTTACTACCCTCACCATCATTAAGACGGCTATTAAAAACATTAAGAAACGGAAAGGTATTGACATAGACATTGACAAGATTCCGCTGGATGATGTAAAGACCTATCAACTTTATCAACGCGGTGATACAACCGGAACGTTCCAGTTTGAATCGGATGGGATGCAGAGTTACCTGCGCGGACTAAAACCCGATAAGTTTGAAGATCTTATCGCTATGAATGCGCTCTACAGGCCAGGCCCTATGGAATACATTCCGGCCTTCATTGCACGCAAGCATGGCCGGGAGCCGATCAAGTATGATCTGCCGGTGATGGAAGAATATCTGAAAGATACCTATGGTATTACCGTGTATCAGGAACAGGTGATGTTGCTCTCCCAGAAGCTCGCTAATTTTTCGAAGGGCGATGCGGATGTGTTGCGTAAGGCCATGGGTAAGAAGCAGAAAGAGGTGCTCGACAAAATGAAAGACAAGTTCATTGCCGGATGTAAAACCAACGGCCATGATGAACGCGTGGCGGAAAAAGTCTGGAAAGATTGGGAAGCTTTTGCACAATACGCCTTTAACAAATCGCACTCAACTTGCTATTCTTTGGTAGCCTATCAAACTGCCTACCTGAAAGCAAATTATCCGGCTGATTACATGGCAGCCATCTTAACACATTCTCAAAGCAACCTTGATAACGTAACTTATTTTATTGAGGATTGCCGCAAGCAAGGCATTGAAGTGCTCGGGCCACACGTAAATGAATCGGGTGTAAACTTTGAAGTGAACAAACAAGGACAAATCCGCTTTGGATTAGGGGCCATTAAGGGTGCTGGGGAAGCAGCCGTGGAAGCTATAATTATTGAACGCGATGCCCATGGAGCCTACAAGGATATTTTTGATTTTGCCAAGCGGTTAAGTCAACGGGCTGTTAACAAAAAAACTTTTGAATGTCTTGCTTTGTCAGGTGCTTTTGACTGTTTCACCGAATATCACAGGCGACAATACATTGCAGCAAAAGATGGTGATATGTCGCTCACAGAAAAAGTAATTCGTTATTCGAGCAAGATGCATCAGGAAGCACAAAGTGCACAAGCCAGTTTATTTGGTGCATCCACGGGCACACAAATGCCTGCCCCTAAGATTGAGCCCATCGAACCCTTTAGTGAAATAGAGAAGCTGCATTTCGAAAAAGAAGTAGTAGGTGTTTACATCTCCGGCCATCCCTTAGATAATTTCAAATTTGAGATGGATACCTTCTGCACAACTTCGGTTACTACACTCAATGACATTGAAAGCCTCGAAGGTAAAGAATGTAAAGTAGGTGGCATTGTTTCCAGTGTTGAACACCGTATGACTAAAACCGGACGACCCTTTGGAAAGCTTGTACTGGAAGATTACAGTGGAAAATTTGAATTTATGTTGTGGAGTGATGATTACATGAAATTCAAAGCCTTCCTGATGCCTGGATTGTTTTTATTCATTGAAGGTGGCGTGGTGCGCAAATCGTGGGGCGATCAAAATCTGGAATTTAAAATCCGGAATATTGAATTATTGAATGAGTTGGGTTCCAAGCGGGTGCAAGGACTCGCATTACGTTGCCAGGTAGATTCCATCTCAACTTCATTTATCGAAAAACTCGAAAAACTCTGCAAGAAAAATTCTGGTAACTCAACACTTACATTTTATTTGAAGGATGAAACGGAAGGAATACAAGCTGAACTACTTTCCCGATCGTGCCGGATAAAAGTAAGTAACGATTTTATCAAAGAACTTAAACGACTTAGTGAAGTTGGCGTAGTTACTGATAAATCTGAGACTCGTTGGTTAACGGAAACGGTGAGCAAACCGGTGCTTACAGAAAAAACTGAAATTGGAACAATTTCTCCTACCTTTATGTTGGAGACAGTAGATTCATTAGATTGATAAACAAACACTTTAATATACTTATATCATGGGTAAAACATTGGAACTCAACGACTCTAATTTTGATCAGGTAATAAACACCGATAAACCTGTTTTAGTTGACTTTTGGGCAGAGTGGTGCGGCCCTTGCAAAATGATTGGACCGGTAGTGGAAGAACTGGCGGGCGATTATGAAGGCAAAGCAGTAGTTGCCAAGCTAAATGTGGATGAAAATCCGCAGGTTACAGCTCGATTCGGTGTCCGCTCCATACCTACCCTTCTGGTTTTCAAGAATGGTCAGGTAGTAGATAAACAGGTCGGTGCAGTTCCTAAATCCGTACTATCTCAGAAACTACAGGCACAGGTAGTATAATATCAACTCAAAAAAAGAACCCCACTTCGTTTTCACAAAGTGGGGTTTTTAGTTTATTAACCTTTAAAATAACCAGGCCTTCGCTTCGCAAAAGTCTACGGGCCTGTTTGAGTATGTGTCTCGCACACTATAATTAAGAGTTACCTCATTAAAAAATACAGTACCCACGCCTTCAATCTCATAACCATTTACATACTGGCGCGAGATATAGATCTTATTGCTTACAATTTCAGCTCGAACATCCACACCGGCATTGTAGAAATTTTCAATAATGATATCCGAAGAATTATAAGCATTCGCAGATTTGCGGATGTAAATGTTGAACCGGATAGATTCATTATAGGTTTGACTGTATTCATCAATTCGATAAGAGCCAGTCACCCGGTCGCGATCATCATAGAGAGGTTCTACAACCAAAATATCACAAGAGGTAAGAACCAAGCCTGCAATCAGAAGTAGTACGTTGGATTTCATAATTCAATTGTTTAAAGAACATAAAAACAATTGAGAGGCCAAACCCTATGCAACGGGTTTGGTAGTTATGCCACTGAAATATCAATTCATGATTATCAGTGGGTTATAAATTAAACTGCCCCGAACCAGTCGGGGCAGTCGAGCTTAAAAAATGGGTTAAACTCAGTTTAAAAAATAAGGCACTCCGGCACCGGCAAAAAATATTTACCACCAACAACCACTACGAATGGAGTAAAAACCAGTCGTGCCGGATATGCCATAACGTTACCCCTGGAGGCTGACCAAAAAGTCAAAATATCAATCGAAGTGTCATTCCTGGCTTGACCCGGAATCCCGAATTGTGCGCACTCCGCGGGATCGCGGCTCAAAGGCCGCGATGACAGATTGACTTTTTTGTCAGCCTCCTGAAGGCGAGGATTAGTCCACATTATCATGCAGAAACTTATTGTTACCTAAAAGATTATTATCATCGTTCAGGTTATAGCGCGAAATAAATGGTTCAGAAGAATGAGGTACGTTATCCATTTTCACACCTCTTCTTAAATAGGCAGGTAGCGTCCACTTTTCATTGAACTCTTCCTTCGTCATCTCATTCTTTTTGCTTGCTTTTAATTTTTCTCTACGCAGACGTGCTTGTTCTTCCAGGCGCGCTTTGGTTCTCCGGATTTCCATCATTCCTTCATCGTTGATCACCTGATCCGCTGAGATTTCCTTGCCTACTTCAAATTCATCCTCTTCATCGCGAAACAAACTCTCTTCACCCTGATCTTCCTGGTTAGAAGTTGATTCAGAATTGTTGAATAAGTCAAAAACATAAGATCGTTCCTCAGCTGGTTTTTCATCATTAGAATGATGAATTTCTGGCGATTTCTTATCCCGCTGCTCCTCTTTATTGTGATCTGATTTTCCATCACCTTTCAGTCCATCATTATCAGATCGAACCTTAAGTTGTATATCCAGATTCTGCTGATTAACCGAATTGTCAACGGAACCAAACAATGAAATCTGAGAGCGATCAAGTTCATGTACTTTTTTTTCTTCAGGTCGTTTTTGAATTCTACCTTCCGCTAAAAAGCCAGTGGCGATTACCGTTACCCGGATGCGGTCGCTTAACCCTGGATCAACTCCATGACCAAAAATTACTTCTGCCTCATCACCTGCTTGCTGCTGGATATATTCTGTGATGGTTGTTAATTCATCCATTTGCAATTCAGCTTCTTCACCGGATATAATAGATAAGAGAATTCTTTTAGCACCCATGATGTCATGATTGTCCAAAAGTGGTGATGCCAATGCCTGCTCGGCTGCTTTAAGAGCACGGTTATCGCCACGGGTTTCTGCCGAGCCCATTACCGCTGCACCAGCATCCAACATCACCGTGCGCACATCCTGAAAGTCAACATTCACGTAACCTGTGAGGGTGATTATTTCCGCAATACCTTTCGCAGCAGTTGTCAACACGTTATCCGCTTCGCCAAACGCCTGACCGATGGCGAGGTTGCCATAGATCTCACGAAGTTTATCATTGAGAATGATCAGCACAGTATCGCAACTGGAGCGAAACGCTTCAATTCCCAGTTCAGCCTGCGTCATTTTTTTCTTTCCCTCGAAGGAGAATGGAGCCGTTACAATCCCTACCGTAAGGATGTCCATGTCCTTGGCAATCTTAGCGATTACAGGTGCTGCACCCGTGCCCGTGCCACCGCCCATTCCCGCAGTAACAAACACCATTTTAGTGCCCACCAACATTTCGCGGATTTGTTCTTTACTTTCAATGGCAGCTGCGCGACCTACCTCAGGGTTAGCCCCACAGCCAAGACCTTCGGTAAGATTGACTCCAAGCTGAAGCTTGTTGGGCACCGGACTGCTGTTCAATGCCTGCAGATCGGTGTTGGCCACTACGAACTCGACATCCTTGATGCCTTGTCGAAACATGTGGTTCACCGCGTTGCTACCTCCACCGCCCACACCGATTACTTTAATAATCGACTTATGATGTTTGGGAAGGTCAAATTTGTATCCTGTTACTGGTTCAAACATGACTATTTTGATTTAGTGGTTAATTCAATATTCATTTTTTCCATCAAGGTCATCGATTAAAAGACCTTTCGTTTTATTTAAAATGTTAGAGAAGAAATCAGAAGCCGGATTCACCTTTTCCTTTTTTATCTTCACAACTTTCTGCAAACCTTTTGCTTCCTTGTAGCGCTCTTCTCGTTCGTCCAACGAACGGAACCCTGAAAGCACAAGTCCCACCGATGTAGCATACATCGGACTTTTCACAGCCTCCATTTTACTTTTTCCTAAATGTTCATTGGGGTATCCAATGCGTGCATCCATACCCGTCATATACTCAACCAACTGCTTGAGGCAACTCAATTGAGAGCCACCACCCGTAATGACAATTCCGCCTGCAAGTCGATTTTCAAATCCGGAATTAATGATTTCCGTATGGGCCATCTCAATAATCTCTTCCATGCGAGCCTGTATAATACTCGATAGATTCTTTACTGAAATTTCCTTAGCCGTTCTGTTTCTGATTCCCGGGATGGAAACAATTTCATTGGGACTTGCTTCTTCGGCAATCGCTTTACCAAAACGAGTCTTCAATTGCTCAGCCTGCTTTGCCATCACCATCAACCCATGCTGAATATCGTTGGTTAAAATATTACCACCGAAAGGAATTACTGCTGTGTGGCGGATGATGCTATCGTGAAATACGGCAATGTCCGTGGTGCCACCCCCGATGTCAATCAGACAAACACCGGCTTCTTTTTCTTCTTCACTTAATACGGCTAAGCTAGAGGCCAGTGGTTCAAGAATTAAATCTTCTATTTCAAGCCCAGCTCTGCGAACACATTTATTGATGTTGTTGATGGCGCTGGTTTGTGCCGTGATAATATGGAAGTCTGCTTCCAATTTTACACCACTCATACCCACCGGGTCTTTAATACCTTCTTCATAATCCACAATATAATCCTGTGGCATGACGTGAATAATTTCACTGCCAGGCGGAATTACAATACGATACATATCTTCCGTTAGCCGGTTTACATCTTCGATGCTAACCTCATCGTCTTTGGAGCTGCGGGTAATGCTGCCATGATGAATGGAGCTGCGAATGTGCTGACCAGCAATACCAACGTTTACAACGCCAATATCGATGCCTGACATATCGCTCGCTTCCTTTACAGCTTTCTCAATGGCGAACACTGTTTTATCAATGTTTGTTACGATGCCCTTGATTACGCCTTCAGATTCCGCTTTGCCCATGCCAAGTACTTCGAGTTTACCAAACTCATTTTTACGACCGACAATTGCACAGATCTTGGTAGTTCCAATATCAAGACCTACTACTATTTTTTCATTTTCCATGACTCTATGTTGTTAGTGGTTGTTTTTCTTTTATCTAATTTTTTATTCTATGTTTTTCAAATTCATTTCAACTAATCAGTTGGGATATTAAAGTCATCCAAGCCCTAATACCCAATGTCTAATACCCAATTTCCCAATGCCTACTCCGCAATCACTTGTCCCTCATACTCCAGATTCACCCGTTCATACCGTGTCCAGCCGCGTTGTGGAAGTATCTCTTTATAAAAGATCATTAATTTTTTAAATTTTGATTCTATCTCTTCCGCTTTACCAAACTGAACGATCTGCCCCGTCATCTGAGGATAGATTGTAATCTTACCTGAGCTGTTGATATCTAATTGCGCTATCTGTGCCTTCCAGAATTTATCTTCATTAACAAATTCAATCAATTCCAATAACTGTTTCCCAGCTTCAAACTTGTTGAGATCTTCGTTTTCTAATATTGTCTTAACATAACCACCACTAATCAATACCACCCGCGAGGTATAATTTTCTGACACCGGCATGATCACACCATCTTCAGCGATGTAAGCATCTGGTGCATTTTCCTGCACGATTCTGGCAATGGGCCTGCGTAACTCAACATTCACAATCAGGTTACCTTTCAAATCACCAAATAAATCAGCATCCAGAATATGTTTATCATACTTCAACCGGGTCTCAATTGCCTTCAGGTTAATATGATCCAGGCTTGTACCTTTTATCGCTTGTCCGCTTCCTTCTACCAACTTCATGATATCCGCTTCATCCAGGAAATGATTCTCAGTTGTGTTGTCCAGTTCAATCACAATGTTTTTGCATAATAATCCATCTTGTTTATGCTCACTAAAGGCAATCAAAAATGAAATAGCCAGCACCGATACAGCCACCTTTATTTCCTTTCTAATGTTTAGTTTCCACTTCATTTCACTTGCGACTTAATATTTCTTTGATCGGCTTTACGAATGTGTCAATATCTCCAGCCCCCACCGTTGCCAACACTTCTACTTCCAAATCTTCTACCTTTTGAAGCAGGTCATTTTTGTTGCACCTGATCTTAACCCCACTGGTAATATCCTTGAAGAGCATATCCGAGGTAACACCCGGAATCGGTTCTTCTCTGGCAGGATAGATATCCATTAATAAAACTTCATCTGCCAGGCTCAGGCTTTTTGAAAATCCTTCCGCAAAATCGCGTGTACGTGTAAAAAGATGAGGTTGAAAGATTACCGTTATCTTTTTGCCCTTGTACATTTCTTTGAGCGATCGCAGAAAGGCTTCAATCTCAGCCGGATGATGTGCATAGTCATCTATGTAAATCAATTCAGGCTTGCGGATGATAAATTCAAATCGTCTTTTGACTCCACGAAATGATGCCAATGCTTCGCGGATGGTTTTTTCATCAACGCCAAACTTAAGAGCCACCAGCGTTGCCGCAATGGCATTTTCCATGTTATGAAAACCAGGGACACCGAGCTGTATCTTCTCGACCTTCCTGGCTAAACCAATAAGATCGAATTCAAAAAATCCGCTATTCGCGGTAATATTGCCGGCAAAAAATTGTCCCCGCCTCATGCCATAAGTCTCTTTATTAATTTGTGTTGTCTCATTAGCCAACAAGGCAATCGATTCATGAATAATGAGATTTCCTTTTTTGCTTATCTGACTGATAAATTCTTTATAGGAACTTAGCATCTGCAAGTGATCTCCATAAATATCAAGATGATCTGCATCGGCAGATGTGACCACCGCAGTATGCGGGAACAGTCTCAAAAATGAACGATCAAATTCATCGGCCTCAGCCACAACGATGGTGTCTTCATTAACCTCACCATTCATTACCAGGTTCGATTCATAGTTGGACGTAATGCCACCCAAAAATGCAACCATATTCTTCCCAGCGGATTTTAGTATATGTGCAATCAGGGAAGAGGTTGTAGTCTTGCCGTGGGTACCGGCAACCGCAATGGTTTTATAGTTTTTTGTTAACAGACCCAATACTTCCGATCGCTTCAAAATAGTATACCCTTGCTCCTTCAGGTAAGCATGCTCTATATGATTTTTAGGAATAGCCGGAGTGAAAATCACAAGCGTTTTTTCTTTGCTGATATAACCGGGAATAAACTCAACCTTATCTTCAAAGTGAATTTCCATTCCTTCTTCAAGCAATTCATGAGTAAGCGGTGTAGGAGTTCGATCATATCCTGCTACACGCAAACCCTTATGCTTAAACCACCGTGCAATAGCACTCATGCCAATGCCTCCGATGCCCAAAAAATAAATACTATCGTATTGATCCAGTTTCACAATTATGCTATCAGTTTTTCAATTTCATCTACAATATTTTCCGTTGCCTTAGGTTTGCCCATTCGGCCTATGTTTTCTGAGAGTGAATCACACAGCTGTTGATCATAAATCAATTTCAAGGATTCGCTTACCAGTAAATTTTTAGCTTCTGTATCTTTTATCATACGAGCTGCTCCTTCATTCACCAGCGTCATCGCATTCTTTGTTTGATGATCTTCAGCTACATTCGGTGAAGGAACCAAAATGCAAGGCCGCTTGGCCAGACAAATTTCTGAGATCGCCAGTGCACCGGCACGTGAAATCACAGCGTCTGAAGCGGCATAGGCCAAATCCATTTGTTTTAAGAAATCATGCACGCGTATTCTACGTAAATCTTTATCCTGAATTTGCGTTCTCACACTTTCATAATACGCTTTACCCGTTTGCCAAATTACCTGCACCTGCGAATCAACCAGTCTATCAATCCCTTCCAAAATACTTTCGTTGATGGTACGGGCCCCTAAACTGCCACCCAAAATCAAAAGTGTTTTTTCATTGGGAGAAAATCCGAAGTGATTTAAGGCTACTTCTCTCTTTGAATTCAGGTCAAGAATATCTTTTCGCACCGGGTTACCCGTGAAAACAATTTTATCCTTAGGAAAGTAATTTTCCATATTCGGATAGGCCACACATACTTTCTGAACTTTTGCTCCTAGCTGTTTATTCGTAAGGCCCGCATAGGAATTCTGTTCCTGGATAAGTGAGGGTATATTATTCCTGGTAGCTGCCAGTAAAATCGGTCCACTGGCATAGCCACCAGTTCCGATCACTGCATGAGGTTTGAATTTTTTTAAAATACCTCTTGCCTTGAAATAACTTGATATCAATTTGATTGGAAATGCGAGATTGGATAAGGTCAACTTTCTTTGCAAACCACTGATCCAAAGACCAATGATTTTGTATCCTGCTTCCGGTACACGCGTCATCTCCATTCTTCCTGTTGCGCCAACAAAAAGAATCTCAGCATCCGCATGACGAGCTTTAAATTCATTAGCAATAGCAAGAGCCGGAAATATATGGCCCCCTGTGCCTCCGCCTGTAATGATTAAACGATATGGTTGCTTTGTATTCAAATCTATTTATTAAGCTGCTTTCGCATCCATTCTTTTTTCCTTAACTTTTATTTCTTCGGTGCTTGTCTTTTGTCCCCAATTCTCCTCTTGCTCGCCACGACTCACACTTAAAATTATTCCTACAGACAAACCTGTAAATACCATGGCAGTTCCGCCCATACTTATCAAAGGCAAAGGTTGACCAGTAATAGGCCCTAACCCAACAACCACACCCATGTTAACCATAGCCTGGCACACGAGATCAAAACTCAATCCGGCTGAAAGCAAACCTCCAAATGCCCGCTCACTATTATACGCTGCCTTCATACCCCGATGTAATAGAATCAGATAAAGGATCAGAACAATCACGCCTCCAATCAATCCATACTCTTCGATCACAATTGCATAAACAAAATCAGAGTACGGATGTGGTAATATATTTCGCTGCTCACTGTTGCCTGGTCCTTTACCAAAAATTCCACCGGTGGCAACAGCAATCATTCCATGCTTTGCCTGGAAAGGAAGTTCAGTTCCGTTAACGAAACTCATAATCCTGTTTTTAGCCGTCTCGCCCCGTACGCCAAACTTTAAGGCAACCGCTCCCGCTAATAATCCGACAAGGATTAGCATTGCCAGATATTTTACTGGCACCCGCCCGATAAACATTACCAGCATACAGGTTGCAAAAAGCAACATGGCTGTTGATAAATTGGTAAGTGCAATTAGTCCACAAATTACACCACACCAAATGAGCATAGGAATGAGCGACTCTTTGATATCATCAATATTCTGTTGCTTCTTGGAAAGCATACTGGCGAGATTGATGATCAACGCCAGGCTGGCAAAATCAGATGGCTGAAACGAAGTATTGATGATGGGAAGTGTAATCCAGCGCGCTGCATCGTTTATCGTTGTTCCATTTGTAAACGTGTAAATCAGTAATGGCACACTTACCCAAAGTGCCAGACGGGAAATTTTAGAATAATAACGGTAATCAATTTTATGCGCAACCCACATGGCAGCTAAACCAAGAAATACCATCAAGGTATGCTTAATTAAAATTGACTCCGGACTTGACGATCGCTTATAAGCCAACGTGCCAATGGAACTATATACCACCAAGATACTAACCAGGGAAAGCGCAAAAACAACGGCCCAGATCACCCGGTCGCCTTGTAAGTTTTTGTCCGCCCACTCTTTAATTTTTACTGTCATACTTTTACTTTTCTGTTTCTCGTTTCAGTTCCAATACTGCTTCACGAAACTGATCGCCACGATCTTCATAGTTTTTGAATAAATCAAAGCTTGCGCAAGCCGGAGATAACAACACAACATCGCCTTCCTTTGCGGCCTTCAAAGCAATTCGTACAAGTTCCTTTACCGTTTGTGTTTCTTTTATGTCACGAACCAGCGGTCCAAAAAAACTTTTTAGTTTCTCGTTGTCTTTACCCAAACAGATTAAGGTCTTTACTTTTGCAGCGACTTCTTCCTTAATCAGGTTGTAATCATTTCCTTTGTCGATGCCACCGGCTATCCAAATCAATGGTTGCTTATAACTACCCAATGCATATACAACAGAGTCCACGTTGGTCGCCTTTGAATCATTCACGAACTCAACGCCACCAATCGAGGCCACCGATTCCAATCGGTGCGGAGCATTCTTAAAAGTTTTAAGTCCTGATCGAATAGCATCCAAATCAGCACCTGCAAAAAATACGGCTGTTACTGCCGACAAGGTATTGATTAGATTATGTGGACCTTTTAATGTTGTTTCCGATTGAGGAATGTTGAAGTGTTGTCCCTTTAAATTGAAAACCATTTGTTCACCATCGAAATGAGCCGGAGTAGATTTATCTCTTAAAGAAACTGGCAATTTACTGGCTATTATTTTCCGTTTGGAAACCTCAGCGCCTGTTACTACATCATCAGCATAATAAATAAAATGCTGCTGGCTTTCCATGTTTTGAATTAATTTGAATTTGGAGTTGATGTACTTCTCCATTTTATATTCATAGCGATCCAGATGATCTGGTGTTATATTAAGGAGGATGCCAATGGTTGGTTTAAAAGAAGTTGTGCCGTCCAATTGAAAACTGCTGATTTCAATTACATACCAATCATGGTTTTCGGTAGCCACCTTTCGTGCAAGGCTCTCGCCCACGTTGCCTGCCAACGCTACTTTAAATCCGGCAGACTTCATTAGATGGTATGTTAACAAGGTAGTTGTTGTCTTTCCGTTCGTTCCGGTTATGGCAATAACTTTACCGGTTAGATACCTGAATCCAAATTCCAATTCATCTATGATTTCAATTCCTTTTGCTTTCGCCTGCTTGATAATTTCAGCTTTATCCGGGATACCTGGACTCTTGATAATCAAAGCTGCATTCAGAATTTTATCAACGGAATGCTTGCCTTCTTCAAATTCAATTGATTCTGCAACCAACTCCGTCTTGTACTTCTCTTTTATTGCACTTTGATCTGAAACAAAAACCTCATAGCCTTTTACCTTTGCTAAAAGTGCTGCACCCGTTCCACTTTCACCTGCACCCAATATGACGATCCGCTGGCTCATCGTAGTTTTAACATTGCGAGTGAAAGGATTGCCAACAGAATTCCTACAATCCAAAATCGGGTTACAATTTTAGATTCATGAATGTTTTGCTTTTGATAATGGTGATGCAGAGGCGACATTAAAAAGATTCTTTTGCCTTCACCATATTTCTTCTTTGTATACTTGAAATACGATACCTGTATAATGACTGATAGATTTTCGATAAGGAAAATTCCGCACAACAAGGGAATCATTAATTCCTTTCGAACTGCAAGTGCCAGAACAGCAATAATTCCGCCCAGCGATAAACTACCTGTATCGCCCATGAAAACCTGGGCAGGAAAAGCATTGTACCACAAAAATCCCAAACATGCTCCGACAAAGGCGGTACAAAAAATTACGAGCTCTCCCAAATTAGGGATATACATAATGTTCAGGTAGGAACTAAAGTCAACACGGCCTGAGAGGTAAGCAAAAATTGCCAACGTTAATCCAATGATAGCAGATGTACCAGCAGCAAGTCCATCTATTCCATCCGTAATGTTTGCGCCATTAGAAACTGCTGTGATGATGACAATCACCACCAGGGTGAAAATTATCCAGGTATAGTTTTTATCCAGCCAAGGAAAAATATCACCATAGTCAAACTCATTATTTTTTATGAATGGAACAGTTGTCTTGGTGGACTTTGCATCATGATACTCCATCCTTACTCCTGATTCGGGCTGGATAGTTTGTAGGCTTGCCGTGGTTGCTGGCTTTACTTCACGAATTACAACGCTATCATTAAAGTAAAGCGTTAAGCCGACTATCAATCCAATCGTAACCTGGCCCACAATTTTAAACCGACCTGCTAATCCTTCTTTGTTCTTTTTGAAAACTTTTATGTAATCATCAACAAATCCAATAAATCCGAGCCACAACGTAGTAGCGACTAATAATATCACATATACATTGTCAAGACGAGCCATTAGCAAGGTAGGAATCAGAATAGCTGCGATAATGATCAAGCCACCCATCGTTGGGGTACCTTTCTTTTGAATCTGACCCTCCAAACCCAGATCGCGAATATCTTCACCAACTTGTTTCTTGCGCAGATAATTGATGAGACTCTTTCCGAACGTAATGGTAATAATCAAAGACAATACGGCTGCTGCACCGGCACGGAAAGAAATGTATTGAAACAATCCCGCCCCAGGTAAATCAAAGTTTCTTTCGATATAGTCGAAAAAATAATACAGCATTAGTTCGTAAACATTTTAAGCATCCTGGTTAATACTTCTTTATCATCAAATGGATGTTTCACTCCTTTTATCTCCTGATAGTTTTCATGGCCTTTGCCGGCTACCAAAATGATATCCTTTTCTTTGGCCATCATACAAGCTGTCTTAATCGCTTCTTCGCGATCTACCATCACCAATGTTTTCTTAGCTTCGCTTGGACCCACTCCTTTCTGCATCTCATGAATAATTTCCAACGGGTCTTCACTGCGTGGATTATCTGAAGTAAAAATAACTTTGTTGGAATACTTGCACGCGATAGCTGCCATCAGCGGTCTTTTGGTACGATCGCGATCTCCACCACATCCCACCACCGCTATTACTTGTTCATTGCCCGAACGAAAATGTTCTATAGTCTCTAACACATTCTTCAATGCATCCGGAGTATGCGCATAATCGACTATGGCGGTAAACTTAGATCCGGGTAATACTAATTCGAAACGACCAGAAGCCCCGGTTAATGCAGAGAGCTTCATTAATACCATTTCAGGATCCTCGCCTAATAAACAGGAAGCACCATAAACAGCGAGCAGATTATAAGCATTAAAATCCCCAATTAACTTAAACCAAACATTTCGTTCACCAATCTCTAACTCAAGCCCTTCAATCGAGTTGGTGATAATTTTACCCTTAAAGTCGGCCATCTTCTTCAAGCCATACGTCTGCTTTTTGGCTTTGGAGTTCTGCAGCATCACCATGCCGCGTTTGTCATCAACATTCACCAGGGCGAAAGCCTCGGTAGTTAATCCATCAAAGAATCTCTTTTTAGCACGGATATAACTTTCAAAGGTACGATGATAGTCAAGGTGATCGTGAGTGATATTAGTAAATAGCGCACCTACAAAATTTAATCCTTCTATTCGCCCTTGATCGACAGCATGTGAACTCACTTCGATGAAACAATGCGTACATTTCTCTTCAAGCATTTTCACCAGAAGCTCGTTGATCTGAATAGGATCCGGAGTAGTGTGAGTAGCTGGAATATCTTTATCCACAATTCTATTCACAACTGTGGATAACATTCCGCAGCGATAACCTAGCGAAGTAAAAAGTTTAAACAACAACGTTGCTACGGTTGTCTTACCATTCGTTCCGGTTACACCTATCAGTTTAATTTTTGTCGATGGACTTCCATAAAAATTGTTCGCAACGATGCCCAGTGCCTTTGCGCTTTCTTTTACCGTAACATAGGTGATCTTCTCTGAGATTGCCTCCGGAAGTTTTTCACCCAATACAGCCACGGCACCATTGGAAACTGCCTTTTCAATAAAGGAATGACCATCCGATTGTGTGCCCTTTACAGCAATAAATAAATATCCGGGTTGTACTTTACGCGAATCAAAGGCAATACCTTTCACATCTATATTCATATCGCCTGATGTAGATGTGATGTGAACTCTATATAATATGTCTTTCAATTCTGCCATTAACCCAATCGCAAATAAATTCGAGATCCTTTTGATATTTTTACTCCCGGAGAAAGTGATTGACCCGTTACTCTTCCTTTTCCTTCAAACGATACACGCAAACCTGATTTCTCCAATAAGTAGATGGCATCCCGGAAGGTCATGCCCATTACATCCGGTACATGATCTTTTACTATCGCATTCTTTTTCCAAACCACCGCACTTCCATTTTTACTGGCCTTGATCCACTCTTCTTCTGTTGTCGAGTGATTGGAAACTCCCAGCTCATTGCTCAACATAGTAAGTTCATCTTGTTTACCTGCGCGAATAGTTGGAAACACACCCTGTTCGATGGTTTGCTTTTTCTCCATCGCTGTGTGAAGATTGATATCGCGCGAATAAATATTATCAGCGATGTCTTTGAACACAGGGCCTGCTACATTATTACCATATTGATAAAAGCCGCGAGGGTTTTTTATCAACACAATCGCGGAGTATTTCGGGGCGTGGGCCGGAAAATATCCCACGAAAGAAGTGATGTATCTTTTTTCATAGCGACCATTCTCCAGAATCTGGGCAGTACCAGTTTTACCAGCTATGCGATAATTTGCATTCTTCAAATTCTTCGCGGTACCATTGTCCACTACTCCTTCCAATAAAAGCTTTAGCTGGTTGAGTGTTTTATTAGAACAGATTTTTCCTGTTATCTCTTCCGCTTCAAAATCTCTCTTAATCTTATCTGCCTTGCTTACCGAAGTAACAAAAACTGGCTTAATCATTTCACCATCGTTCGCTACTGCATTATATAAGGTGAGTGTATGCAGGGGAGTGATTTCCAATCCATAACCATACGACATCCAGGGTAATGTAATTCCACTCCAATCTTTATCGGAAGGACGGGTGATCTTAGGATAAGCCTCACCGGTTATCTGCAAGCCCAGTGGCTTAGATAACTTTAACTTATCGACATGATCCAAAAATTTGGAGGGCTTTGTTCCAAAGTGCTTATCCATCAACTTAGCCATGGCTACGTTGGAAGACAATTCAAATGCTTGCTGTATTGTAATCTTGCCGTATCCGCCTTCGTGATGATCTCTTACTTTGCGATTAAAAAATGTGTACTCACCATTACCCGTATTAATCGTATCGGTCAACTTAATATTGGTGTCTTCCAGTAATGCCATCATCGTCACTAGCTTAAAAGTTGAACCTGGTTCGATGGAGCCACCGACTGCATGATTAAATTTTTCATAAAACTCTCCATGACCATCACTACTCAGATTGGAGATTGCTTTTATGTGACCTGTCTTTACTTCCATCACTACCACAGTGCCCTCATCGGCATTGTGTTGTTTCATTGCCCGATACAAAGATGTTTCCGCTACGTCCTGAAGATTAATGTCAATGGTGGTTTGAATATCCATCCCATCGGTAGCCTTGGTATTGTTGCCATCAAACACAGGCTTCCAGGTGCCACCTGCAATTTTTTGAAATAGTGCTTCGCCATCTTGTCCACCCAACACATCATCAAAACTATATTCAAGTCCGGCACCCTTTCCATCTTCATTGACAAAGCCCACCGTTCTGCGACTCAGATTTGAGAACGGGCGATAGCGTACATCCATTTTTTCAAAGATCACCCCACCCTTGTACCGACCTTCCCGTAAGATGGGCCACTTCATCATTTCTTTCTTTGTCTGATAGTTGATCTGCTTACGGTTAATTACAACATACTGCTTTCCCGATGAGCGCGCATCCTTCAATAGCTGTTTGTATTCGCTGGCAGATTTATCTTTATAATATCGCGCCAGTAGCATACTTAATGAATCGATGCCACTTTTGAATATTTCACTTTTTGCTAACGTGGGGTCAATGGCTACTTTATAAAAAGGCAAACTGGTAGCCAACAGACTTCCATTGTCCGAATAAATATTGCCACGGGTTGCTTTTACTTTTTTATAATCAAAGTTGATCTCCTCGCTCATTTTCTCCCATTTGGCACCATCCACAAACTGAATATGACTGATCTTAGCCGCTACACATACGGCAAAAATCATTACACATAGAAATGCAACGCGTACTCTTACTAATATGGATCTCTTAATATTCACTTCCGTCTACGACTACTTTAAAGGGTGGATTCAAACTTTCTTTAAGACCTATCTCTTTCACGCGCCTGGCTACTTCACTTTGTTTGCTGGCATACATAATATCCGCTTTCAGTGTAGTATAGTCAGCACGTAAGTCTTCTACTTCTGTTTGCATTTTATCAATTCTTCGGGTTGCTTTCTCGGCATAATGGGTATTGCTGATGTATAACAAACTGAGTAAAACCGCGAATAATATTTTAGGGAGGTACTTGACTGGAAATCCCGATTCGAAATAAGATTCCAACTTTAGTTTTTTCTCCAGGCCAGAAAAAATACTAGGCCCGGGAGCAGACGGTTTTACCCGTGCTTCATTACCGCGGTGTTGTGGTTCTATTTTAAATTTGTTCTCACTCATATTTTTACCTCACCCCTGCCCCTCTCCAAAGGAGAGGGAGCAATTGCTTACTTATAATTTACTTGCTACCCGAAGTTTTGCACTCCGGGCCCTTTTATTCTCATTTACTTCTTCCTCCGAGGCCTCAATCGGCTTTCGGTTTATTGCCTGAAAAGGTTTGATGGGGTTTCCATAAAAATCCTTTTCCAATTCCCCAAACACCTTTCCGGTGTTGATATAATTTTTCACCATCCTGTCTTCCAACGAATGGTAGCTCATCACTACCAATCTCCCCCCCTGGTTCATCAGTTCGCCACATTGGTGCAAAAAATCTTCCAGCGCTTTCATCTCTTCATTAACTTCGATGCGTAGCGCCTGAAACACCTGGGCGAAATATTTATTCTCCTTTCCTCGGGGAGTAATTGGTTGCAATGCAGCCTTCAAATCCAGTGTAGTCGACAACGGCTTGGCCGTTCTGGCGGCAATCACTGCTTTGGCTGCGGTGCGTGCATTTTTCAATTCACCATACATTCCAAAAACTTTATGGAGATCCGCCTCCGGATATTCATTCAAAATTTTTGCTGCGGTGATAGTGCCTTTCTGATCCATGCGCATATCCAGCGGTCCTTCGAAGCGGGTTGAAAAGCCACGCTCGGGTGAATCAATCTGGTGCGATGAAATTCCAAGGTCAGCTAAAATGCCATCTACCTGATTGACGCCATTTAATTTCAGATACTGTTTCATGTATCTGAAATTTGCCTGACAAAATGTAAAAGAACGACTCTGAATATTCTCAGCCTGTTTCCTTGCGTCATCATCCTGATCGAAGGCAATCAATCTTCCTTCTCTCAGGTTTTCGAGAATCCCCATACTGTGCCCACCACCACCAAAAGTTACATCTACATAGATGCCTTCTGGTTTTATGCACAAAGCCTCGATGCATTCTGTTAGCATCACAGGCTTATGGTAGCCGCTGGTTTCCTGGTTCTGGATGCTGGATGGTTTAGTCATATCTTATAATCCAGTATCAAGTTTCAAGTATCTATTCGTTGAGATACTTTTCTGCCAGCTTAGACAATTCACCGGGGTCCTGGATCTGGTGCTTCTCATAGATTGAAGGATTCCAGATTTCAACTTTGCTACCTGTTCCTACCAACATCGCGTCTTTATCGACTTGTGCGTAGGTGAGCATGTTCTTGGGTATCAAGAAACGGCCGTTGTTGTCCAACTCTACCGTAACTACTCCCGACAAAAAGTTGCGCTGCAGTTTGCGATACTCTTCGTTGAACTCGTTGAGACCAGAAATTTTTGAGAAGACCTTCTTGAACTCCACCATGGGGTAAATAATGAGGCATTGCTCAAATCCACGCCTGATCACAAGCTCTTGCACCCCGCTTTCCGGCTCGGGCAATTGGCTTTTGATCCGCGCAGGCAGAACTAATCTGCCTTTGGCATCAAGCTTACACTCATATTCGCTGGTGAAGAAAGTCATGACTTTGTAGTGGTTGTCTATTTCTCCTAAACAAACATAGACAACTTTCAACCACTTTCAACCACTTTCCCCCACTTTTTTGCATTTAAGACTAAAAAAAAGCTAAAATCATCCCTTTAAGCGCGTAGGCTGAGGTACTTAAAAAGCTAATCGGGTAGTTTATTGGGTAGACTATAGTGCCAAAAAAGCCCATTTTTTAAGCAAAAATGAGCCTAACAGTAAGGAACTTAAGGACTTTTAACCTTCTTACTCGTTAATAACAGGTCGGAGTGAGTTTTATTAATCCACAATCTCAACAATTGGCTGCCCGGTGCTACCGCTTGGGAATTTAATTTTTAGTAAAGCTGATAAGGTGGGGGCAATATCTGTAATAGTGTGAAACTGAGAAGAGCTGCCTCTCTTTATACCGGCACCATAAAATAAAATGGGAACATGGGTATCGTAACTATAACCCGAACCATGCGTGGATCCAGTCACTCCACCCCAGGAAAGCCAACCTGGTTCTAATATAAAAGCGATATCGCCAGAACGCTTGGGATGAAAGCCCCGAACGACTTTTCCACGAATACCTACCTCATCTGAATTTGCCTGTCGTAAAGTTGTGGCAGGAAAGACCTGCGCGATGCCCTCTGTGGAAAGCAGAAATTTTGTAATTAGCTCAGTTGCAACAAACAAGTCTATACCAGAGGATTTTGGATCTCCTTCAAAAGCTTGCTGATTGATAAACACCTGCTCATCCGTAAATTCTTCTATGATAGTTTTGCCGGGAAAATACTTTTGAAGATGATCATTCAATTGAGACTTAACATAGGCAGCTCTGAAATAACCTGCCGGTACTCGTTGATCCTTCATGTATTGCGGCACTTCGGCAACGGCATGATCGGCCGTAAGAAACACCGTATAAGCCCCCTTACCCACCTCTTTATCCAGAAATACAAAAAGGTCCTCCAACGTTTTATCCAACCGCAAGTAGGTGTCCTGAATTTCCACTGAGTTTGGCCCCATGGCATGCCCGATAATATCCGTACTGGAAAATGAGATCGCTAAAAAATCAGTAACATCATCCTTACCCATACCTTCACCAAGCAAAGCAGCTTTGGCAAAATCTGCGACCATATTATTTCCCCAGGGAGTCATAGTGAGTAGACTATACATGCCCATTTTTTTTCTTAGTTCAGCAAGATTATAGGGAAATGTAGTTTTAGTTTTGCCACTCCATTTACCTTCATAAGGTGAATCATCCGAACCTGATTCAACATATTGATTAACAGGCAACACGGTATTCCACTCCTGATTTAAGTAAACATCGGGTAATTTTTTTTGATTGAAGCTAACAACCCATTCAGGCAACTGTTGTTTATAGTAGGTACTTGTGATCATGGTACCGGTTTTATTATCATACCAATAAGCGCCATCAGGCAAATGACCTGCAGGCAATACAGCGCCCCGATCTTTTAATGCAATACCTATCACTTTTGCATTTTTCTGTGTAGAGAATTTTAATTCGTCCGTAATAGTCGTTGATAACATACGCCACGGAGAAACTAATCCTCCGGCCTCTGTGCCCACTGCTTTATAGAGAGTATCCTCCACACAATTTACGCTCTTCTTTATTTTACGATCATACCATTCGTTGGCAATTACGCCATGAACAGCCGGAGTGGTTCCTGTATAGATGGAGGCGTGGCCGGGTCCTGTTTCCGTAGGCACATAATTATAATGTGCATTCTTAAGCATAAAACCATCATTCATCAATCGCTTAAATCCCTGAGCACCAAATTTATTTTCAAAGCGATAGAGATATTCCTGACGCATTTGATCGACTACAATTCCCACAACAAGTTTGGGCTTGGTCTGTGCAAAAGAGGTAGAAAAAATTAAACAGCAAACAACGAAGGCTAAAGTATTTTTCATATTGCAATAATGTTCAAAATAAGATGAATAATGCAATAATCAACATTAAACTTATGTGAATGGTTGAGACCGAATCTGATCAGTGAGAATCGCAGTATATACGCTCATATTCATCCTCTTCATACGCTTGCCTACGCACCAGCTTTCCTTCCTTATTGTAATAAAGAACAACATAGATCTCAGCTTCCTCAACATTTTTAACAGTAAAATAAAAAGGTGATTCCGGAGAACCCAGGTTAATGATTTCGTGAAATGTTGGCGGAATAAGCAGGCCCTTGCGATTGCTGATTACACCATAATAATTTTCCTGATGAATAATCATAATATTCTCCTGTGTGGAATTGCGAAGCCAGGTAAAGTCTCGTACTCGATCGATAATTTCTTCTTTAGTAAGAAAATTCATTAATATCCATTGGCGGTTTTTCTTCACCCAAATTTCAGAATTACTCCACGGCACAATTTCAGAAAATTCAAATTCTGTTACCGGTTTCGTGTTCCATTCAATAAGGCCGTAGAAGCCCTCTTTATAGACAATCAGATATTTTGAATTTAGGAGAGTTACATTTCGTTCATACTCTGGTTTAATCAACTTGCTTGAAACAAGATCAAATAATCCGAATTTTTTATTTTTCAACAAAGAAAGTTGCCCCCCTTGATTAAGTACAATGGCATCCATTTCAACAGGCACCATCACCTTACCTGTTCTACTCACAATACCCTTTTTGCTGCCCCGGGAAACAATAAAAAAATCAGACCCTAAGGATTCAATTAATTCGAAATCCGTTGTAAATAAGGGATCACCCGTAGTCAAACCAAATACAGTGCGTTTACTTTTACTCTCTGTAAAAAAAAATTGAACAGAGTCACGCGCACTTACAAATTGAATTTTAGAATCAGTTGATAATTCAAAGGAACGAGTGGCAGAAGCGTAGACCTTCAATGTATTGTCAGCCTGTATGAAAGCCAGACTCTGATCGAACCAAATACTATCAGCCTCGGTAACCAGCATTTGCTTTGTCGAAATGTTGAACAATTGCAGTTTCCCCACTGCGCTAAGTACTAACCAATCGCGGTGATACGTAACCTGATGCCAGATACGGCCTTCTAATTCACTTGATAGTCCACGCACAACACTACCGGCCGCATTCTTCTCGATCAGTCCAAACGAAGTCTTGGTAAGGGAATGCCGATCGAGGGCAATAATGAATTGCAGTTTACTGTTAATTACTCCTTCCAACGAGCCATTGCGAACCAGTAACAAATCCTTATCAAGGGCAAGCACATCATCAAATACGAGTTCGTCTTTTAATTCGTTTCCATTCACACAATCTGCTAGGTGAGATACAATAGTTAATATTTTTTTTCCTAATCGTGTGATTACGATCACACCTTCTATCTCACGCACATCATGAACATCATCAATCTCTAGTGCGCGACCGGTTAGCGTATAGAGTTGCCAGATCTCTCCGCTACGTGCGGCTATGAAATTGTTTCCAATAATTTTATACTCTGCATGGCAGTCTGCAATAATCTTCGTTCCGGATTTATGTAGGAGTTGCCTGCAATCATTTTTTTCTGCTTGAACGAATCCAAACCCTATAGGCGTTATGTGCGTCCCGGAATCGGCCAACTTCTTTCCACTACGACTATAAATTCCGGATTGGAATGAAAGTATATCATCTTTAACAGGACCACACTTATAATCCGATTCAACCTCTTCGAACTGGGGTTCAAGAACCTCTACGCCTTCCTGATTCATAAATCCAAATAAACCATTCTTATAAAAGGGAATCCAGAATTGTGAACTGAGTGATAGAACCCGATTAATAGAATCCGATCGTATGGATGAGGGGGGATCTTCATCAGCCTCATCAAATAAATGAAAAAGTATGTCTTTGGTTAACTTAGTATAATGACCCTGAGGGTACTCGTTCAGATATTGGAAAAATGCTTCTGGCTCTCCGGTTGAAGTCATTCGCTCAAAAATCTCTTTCTGCGTTACTTCAGCATATGGGCTTGATGGATAATTCTGAAGAAAATATTTATAACTACTTATTTTTTTATCTCGTGTTTTTTCTTCGAACAATAATCTATCATGTCGATCCCTGGCTTCCTTTGCTCGATGCGACTGTGGGTATCGCGTGTAATAATCATTAAAACTCTGATACGTATTTACTTTCAGCGCTTCCAGAAAACTGACTTCGTTCCTAAGTTCGATGGCATTATTATACTGTCTGGCGGAAGAAAATTGATTAATGAAAAAGTTGTAGGATTCTTCCGAATTGATTCGCTTGGCGCGTTCAAAGGCTGTGCTGTCGATCTTTTCCCGCAGCGTTTGCAAAATCGCGCTGTCTATTGGAAACTTAATTACACGTTCCTTATCGCGTTCTGAAAGTTGTTGGTATAGTTTGGTAGCCTTCCTTGCATAACGAAACGAAGAGTCAACCTGAAACTCCGGGTTGGTCGGAGTCAGAAACCATTGCGCCAAGACATAATTGGCTTCAAGATTACTGGTGTCTTTCCGTAAGGATTTCTGTAACATCCTTAAAGAACTCTCCCACTTACCTGATTGAAGTCTATTAAATGCTGTTCTTTCGGTATTTAATTGGGCACTTACCGTATTGGCTATAAAAACTATAAGACACACGAAGAATATTCGTGTAGTGTGATTTACCCATGCTGCACCCATCATCATGACTACAAAAATACCAGTTAAAAGTACAATGCCCAGGTACTTTTACCCGGTTACTTACATGAATGTCAATAGTATCCGATTATGATTTTCTTAGTTTTGATGAAAAGTCTCAGAAACAAAACTTAATACTGTGGGTAGTGCTGTTCGCCAATAGGTCCAATTATGCGCACCATCACGAATTCTAAACTCATGTGGAATTTCCTTTTTCTTCATAGCAATATGAACAAGTGAATTACCTTCATAAAGAAAATCATCATCGCCACAATCAATATACCAGCGAACTGCTTTCTTTTGATCATCTTTTACTTCATTGATCAATGAAATAGCATTATGTTTTTTAAAGTAGGCTTCAATTTCAGCGTCTGTCCCTTTCTGGTTCATTCGTTCCATTCCCGCTTTGGCATCGGCAACCGTAAGTGGACCTACATAGGCACTAAGCGGACATGCCGAGGAAAATAACTCGGGATGATGCAGCGCATACATAAATGAACCCCCACCACCCATCGAAAGACCGGCCACAGCCCGAAATCGCTTTTCACTTTTGATACGATACGTCTTCTCAATAAATGGAATAAACTCTTCGAAAAAAAAGTCTTCGTAGCGCCAATCGTTTTTAAGGTTATTGAAGTATCCCATTTGTCCGGTTTTAGCATCGGGCATTACAATTATCATAGGTGTAGCTGTTCCATCGGCTATTGCTTTATTGGCAATGTGTAGCACCTCGCCAAACTGCACCCAACCTGTCTGGTCATCCCCTGCCCCGTGCAATAAATACAGTACGGGATAGCTGCGTTGTGAACTCTCATAATCAGGAGGCAAATAGACTGCATACTTACGGTCGCTCTTAAGAATTTTACTGGGCAACGTTTGATTGTCGTACACTTTGCCTGTCTGAGCGATCAGTGAAGTTGAAAGCAAAAAAGCCGCGAGAAATAACAATTGATTTTTCATAAGGACTATTTTAGGTGAAACGAAAATCACAAATAATAACCAAGGGAACAAATAGTATTATTTTTACGGTAATATGAGCAGTTGGCAAGATTTACTAAAATCACCAAATCGTTGAGATACTTCTTCCACACAGCCTTTGATGGGCATAATTATAGAGGTTGGCAGCGCCAGGCTAAAGCTATCAGTGTGCAGCAGGTAATCGAAACCACCTTGAGTGAGATGCTGAAAGAGCCAGTGTCTATTATGGGATGTGGCCGAACCGATGCTCAAGTCCATGCAAGTCAGTTCTTTTTTCATCTAGATATCAAAGATCCGTGGGATTACGACTTGCTGTTCCGAATCAATAAGATGCTGCCGGATGATATCGCCATCTTTGAGATTATCCCGATGGAGGAAAATCAACATGCGCGATTTGATGCTATTCAACGCAAGTATGATTATTTTATTCACACCTATAAAGATCCACATCTTAATCATAGCAGCGTTTGGTATCCTGAAAATAATCTGAATATTGACGCCATGAAAAAGGCAGCCAGTCTGCTTACCCGATACAAAGACTACCGGTCCTACTGTAAATCTCCGGACACGTATCTTCACACAATCTGTAATGTATCTTCCTCCACGCTGTATACAAACAAAAATGGTGACCGGATTCGATTTGAGATTTCTGCGGATCGTTTTCTTGGCCGCATGGTTCGATTGATCGTTGGTAAACTGCTTAAGATTGGCGTTGGCGAACTTAGTCTTGATGAATTTGAAGGTTATCTAGTCGAGAAAATTACACCTGTTACATTTGATGTTGCGCATCCGCAAGGACTCTTTCTCTCAAAAGTAACGTATCCGTACCTGGATATTCCAACGCGCACAGAGTTTTCAGCGTTTGCGAACAACGAAGACCTGTGGGTTAATTAATCGGTATATAATCCTTAGCTCGTCTTTTCAGAATACCAATTTCATGAAAGCGATATCCAATCAAAAATTTAATCGTTGAGCTGGCATTGGTAAATTTTATATCCTCAAAGCGAATGTCGTTTGTTTGCGCCCGGTAACTAAGTCCGCCAAAAATGCGATCGTCATTATAACCAATCGCAACGCGAATATCTGCCACTGTATTAATTGAAATATCATGTCGGATAGATTGATCCTTACCGGTATATTTTATCCAGTAATGAGCGGGTCCGTATGAAAAGATTCCGTTCAGAAAAAAAGATTTATACACCAGGCTATACGTATATCCGGGAGCAATACTGAGCGCACTATAATTAAATTGGCGGAATGTTGAAACAGACGATAACAAGGGTGAGTAGATCTGACTCAACACAGACGAATCGGCCTGTAAACTCAATGCATTGAGGGTACCTGAAACAATAAACGAGCCTGCGCTCTTAAGTTGTCTTTCCGCATAGTTGTAAGAAGCTTTAAGAGAATATTTACTCTTATTAAATGCATAAATACCGTTTACACCGGTGTTAATCAATTCAATATCTGAACGCTTAATAAATGCATCGGGTAAAGAAGGAGTTGGATTAGGATTGGCTACATAAAAGCCCGAATAATTCTGACGGTAGAGATCGGCACCCCAATATTTACCTAGAAAATTTGCCTGAAGGTCGCGAACTTCGGAGGCACCATACGTGGTCCGGCTTCGTTCGTCAAGTGGAACCGCAAACGTTAACTCGGCCGCCACTTCAAATAGATATAGGCCAAGCCCTATGGTAAATGCATTATTGGGTTTGTAGTTCTGCTTGAGACTTTCATCAAAGCGATTGCTGATAGTAAAGGACAACTCTCTCTTTTTAACTACTGGCCAGATAAAAAATTTATCGGGGAAAGGTTGAACATACAATTTTCTGATTGAATCGTTCTGAGCAGTAATGGTTGATAATGAGCCGCAGAGGTAAACAATCAAAAATGATGTTACGCGGATCATACGAACTAAAGAATATATTCACTCAAGTCTTTGTTCTTGATCAAACCACTGAGTTTATCTTTCACCAATTGTTGATCAATTATAATCGTGGATTCAGCATTAATTTTATCCGGTACATCATACAAAAACTCATTCAAAATTTTGCTTAGTACAGTCTGCAACCTGCGAGCACCAATATTTTCCATTTCCGCATTGACCTCAAAGGCGGTAGTGGCAATTTCATCAATGGCTCCTTCATCAAATTGCAAGGTCACTCCCTCTGCTTCAAAAAGTGCCCGGTATTGTTTGGTCAGTGCATTTTTAGGCTCAGTCAGGATTCTTACAAAATCATCTTTCGTAAGGTTGGTTAATTCAACCCGAATGGGGAACCGTCCCTGAAGTTCAGGTATAAGGTCGGAAGGTTTTGAAATGTGAAAAGCACCGGCTGCAATAAAAAGCACGTGATCTGTTTTTATTACTCCATACTTAGTGTTTACGGTACTACCCTCCACGATAGGAAGCAAATCGCGCTGCACGCCTTCACGACTTACATCCGGCCCACCGCCACCTTTTTTTCCAGACCCCGATGCGATTTTATCTATCTCATCAATAAATATTATTCCAGCATCTTCTGCCCTGCGAATGGCCTCCTCTTTTACTTCATCCATATCGATGAGTTTGGATGATTCTTCTTCCAGCAAAAACTTGCGAGCCTCTCCTACTGTTACCTTCCGCTTCTTAGGTTTCTTAGGCATCATGCCGCTCAGCATTTCCTGAAGATTCATCATCGACACTTCGTCCATCATGCCCGCACCAATCATGCCAACGCCTGGGTTGCCACCCTGCTTGATGTTGATTTCTATTTTTCGATCCTCCAGTTCGCCATTCTTTATTTTCTCGCGGAAAAGATTTCGGGTGCGTTCATTCAACTCCACATCGCTGGTGGGTGTGCCATTCGTCTCTTCTGTAGTTACCGGAAAGCCAGCCGTCTTTGAACGCATAGGCGGTATCAAGGCATCAAGAATAATTTCTTCAACAGCCAAAGCAGCTTTTTCTTTTACTTCTTCCTTCTTTTTGGCTTTCACCATGTTTACGGATTGTTCAACTAGATCGCGCACCATGCTTTCCACATCACGGCCCACATACCCAACCTCCGTAAATTTAGAAGCCTCCACTTTTACAAACGGTGCATCCGCAATTTTAGCAAGCCTGCGGGCAATCTCTGTTTTACCAACGCCCGTAGCGCCTATCATTAAAATGTTATTCGGAATAATTTCTCCCTGAATCTCTGTATCCACATTCATTCTTCGCCAGCGATTACGCAGCGCAATGGCTACATTTCGCTTCGCTTCATATTGGCCAATGATATATTTATCCAGCTCTTTTACGATCTGTTGTGGTGTGAGGTATGTAGAAGGTAACATGATTTCTTTTTAATGATTTAAACTTTCTCCGCTTTTGCTTCTGTCAACACAAACTCAACGGGTTTGGCAACCTTCTCCTTTAGCAAAGCGATTTTTAATACTTCATCCACGGTGTCTACGTAATGAAAAGTAAGTCCTTTTATGTAGGTCTTTTCTATTTCCTGAATGTCGCGTTTATTCTTTTGGCTGAGAATGATTTCTTTAATACCACTACGCTTAGCCGCTAAAATCTTTTCCTTAATACCTCCCACAGGCAATACTTTCCCACGCAGTGTAATCTCACCCGTCATGGCAAGTTTGTTTTTTATTTTGCGCTGGGTGAAAATAGAGGCCAGAGATGTGAGCATGGTAATGCCCGCTGAAGGTCCGTCTTTCGGCACTGCGCCTGCCGGCACGTGTATGTGCAGATCATATTGTTGAAAGATCCGGTGGTCAATGCCCAACGATGTTGCATTTGATTTCAGATAGGATAAGGCAGCCATGGCTGATTCCTTCATTACATCACCTAACTGGCCTGAAATTGTAAGCGCGCCTTTGCCGCGGTTTAAACTCGACTCAACAAACAGAATATCACCCCCCACTTGAGTCCAGGCCAACCCTGTTACCACCCCTGCGATGTCATTACCCTGATAAAGTTCTTCGTCAAAAATTTCAGCTCCTAAAGTTTTGATAACAAATTCAGGCGTGATCTCTTTCTCATACGCTTCATCCATCGCTACTGACTTGGCAATGCTGCGAACTACCGAACCAATTTTTCGCTCGAGATTCCGAACCCCTGATTCTCGGGTATAGCTCTCAATTACTTTGATTAATGAGTCCTTAGAAAATTTAATCTGACCGGACTTTAATCCATGCTCTGCTAGTTGTTTGGGCACAAGGTGACGGATCGCAATCTGAAGTTTCTCTTCTACTGTGTACCCGGTTAATTCAATGATCTCCATCCGATCGCGCAAAGCCGGATGGATGGTATCCAATGAGTTGGCTGTAGCAATAAATAAAATCTTTGAAAGATCGTATTCCACTTCCAGGTAGTTATCTCCAAAGGAATTGTTTTGTTCCGGATCTAAAACTTCCAACAAAGCAGAAGAAGGATCGCCTCTGAAATCTGAGCGTACTTTATCAATCTCATCCAAAATAAAAACCGGATTGGAGGATTTAGCCTTCTTTATATTTTGAATAATTTTTCCGGGCATAGCGCCTACATACGTCTTGCGATGACCGCGAATCTCGGCTTCATCATGAACGCCACCTAACGACATGCGGATGTAATTTCTTTGCAGTGATTTTGCAATGGATTTCCCTAACGAAGTCTTACCAACACCCGGAGGTCCATACAAGCAAAGAATAGGACCTTTCATGTCCTGCTTCAATTTTAGCACCGCCAGGTATTCGATAATACGAGTCTTAACTTTTTCAAGACCAAAATGATCTTTGTCTAATATTTTTCTTGCGCGCTTTAAATCAAAGTCATCCACTGTGTATTCGTGCCACGGTAGATCGAGCATAAACTCCACATAGTTCATCGCTACCGGAAACTCAGCGGCTTGGGGATTAATGCGAAGCAATTTATCAAGCTCCTTATTGAAATGATCAGCAGCAGATTTGGGCCATTTCTTCTCCGCACCTCGCTTGCGAAGTTTTTCTATTTCTTTATCGGGACCGTCATATCCCAATTCATCCTGCAACACTTTTATTTGCTGGCGAAGAAAATAATCACGCTGTTGCTGATCGATGTCGGTATGTACTTTCTTTTGAATTTCATGCTTGATCTCCAACATCTGAATTTCCTTCAGCATGTATTGAAGCAGCAGCGTGCCCCGATCAATAATGTTGGTTGTTTCCAGAATTTTTTGCTTATCGGCAACATCCACATTTAAATTGGAAGACAGGAAATGAATAAGAAAGCCTGTGCTTTGAATATTCTCAAGAGCAACCTGGGCTTCCTGCGGAATCTCAGGATTTAGTTTTAAGATTTTAAGTGCAGCATCACGCAATGACTGCACAAGTGCTTTCACTTCTTTGCTTTCAAGGTCAAGAATGGGCTCTGTCTGAAGATCAACGTGAGCTGTCATAAACGGCTCATCCTGCAAAAACTCTTTGATTTGAAATCGGTTCTTTCCCTGAATAATAATGGTTGTATTTCCATCGGGCAATACAAGCATTTTTATTATTCGGGCTACCGTACCGAACCTGTATAGATCGTCCATGCCGGGCTCTTCGGCCTGCTTGTTCTTTTGTGCTATTACACCAATAATACGATTACCCTGATAGGCTTTTTTTATCAATCGAATAGATTTCTGACGGGTAACTGTAATGGGAATAACTACGCCTGGAAACAAAACCGTATTTTTTATAGGAAGGATCGAAAGTTCTTCGGGAAGATCTTCAGGCTTAAGATCAGATTCCTGTTCGGGATTAATTAGTTGAATCAATTCTTCCGAATCTTCCTGAACCATGGGTGTAATAGCAAGTGATTTAAACATACGTAAGAAGTGCCAATTTGACACAAAAAAAGGGTGTCTGCAATTAATATTTGATCAACCTCTAACGGGTCAATCTATATGCCAGTGTTTTGGTTATCAGTCAAATTTGTATCAATTTTCAATTGTAATTACGTATGGCATTATCACTTATAAAAGCCTCAAAACCTTGTTTATTAGTGCTTTTGGTAGTACTTACCTGTAGTTCTGTATCCGTTTACGCGCAAAAAGAGAAAAAAGGTTTTAAAAAGGGAGGTGTAATACAACTAAACGACTCCCTCACCGTCTACAGCCAGTCTGACATATTTGATTTTCCAAACGTAAACAAGACTCCTTACTATCAAAATGATTCAAAGCTTCAAAAAATAAGAAGCCTTGACAAGCCAGGTCTCGAGAATCAGATGTATCGAGAATTGAAAGACTACGTGAAAAATTTTGGTATCACAAACTTCAGCAAAAATGTAGCAATGATCTGGCGACTAGCCAAACTATCCGAAACACAGGGTCCTCCTGGTGAATCATTACTGTTGTATAAACTGGTTCTCAAGCATCATCAGCAAGGGCTAGACATCAAGGATATCTACCAACGTTATCAAATGCTGGATCCTGAAAAGAAAGAAAATTACGTACCGCTGGATTTCTATTACAAACTTGTAGACTACCGCAAAGATATTGATACGCTACGACCACCGCATGCGATATTGGTAAATATGGGAGATGACCTCAACTCCCCAAAAGAAGATTACGGACCTACCGTTGGCCATGTGGATGATCTTATGCTTTTCACGTCAAAACGAAATGAACATCGCGACCGCGCCTACAATGAAGATCTCTTCTATAGCTTAAAAGCAGAAGATCGATGGACGATGGCTGAACCATTCGAAAATATTAATACCGAATACAACGAAGGTTCGGCCTGTATAAGCCAGGATGGTAAGTCCCTCTTCTTCTCCCGTTGCAATGCGCCTGATGGATTGGGTAATTGTGATTTATATGTTGCCATACTAAAAGCCGACAGCACCTGGGGTGATGTGAAAAATCTTGGGCCCAACATCAACAGCACCGGTTGGGATTCACATCCTTCGCTTACTCATGGTGGTGATACCTTGTTCTTTGCCTCTAACCGCGCGGGTAGTTTTGGATTATCAGATATCTATTTTTCGATTAAAGACAAAAAAGGGAGTTGGCAAAAAGCTTTGAATGCAGGACCTATCATTAACACAGCTCAGAGTGAAGTCAGTCCTTTCTTTCACCGAACATTTAATGTCCTGTATTTTAGTTCGAATGGACACCCCCTGAACTTTGGTGAATTTGATATCTATAAATCCTATCGTTTAACAAAAAGCTGGAGTGAACCCAAAAACACCGGACCGCTCGTAAATGGTGCTGGAAGTGAATACTACTTTACCATCGACTCGCAGTCAAAGAATCTATACTATGCGCGATCGGTTGAAGAAGATTTAAAAAACCTTGATTTACATTCCTTTCCTGTTCCGATGGAAGCCCAACCCGAAGCTACTACTCAACTCAAAGGCACGTTGAAAGACCCGGATGGAAAAACAGTTAAGGGAATTGTTTCTGTCATTGATCTTGATCAGGGTGTGGAGGTGGCACCCAGGTTTATCCGCGAGAATGGTTCCTTCGATTTTAGTCTGATTAACAAAAGAAATTACCTGTTGATAATTCAAGGCGATGAGTTTTTTCGAATTGAAGAAATATTTTTTCTGGATGGAGACCAGGAGATAAATAAGATTGCTGAGCCCATCGAAAGTAAAATTGCTTTTCAATCGTTGGAATTTGAAAATGGAAAAGCTGACATTTTACTGGAAATGCATAGCGATCTTGATAAGATTGCCAATTTTCTGATTGATCATCCTGCTTTTAAATTACAAATCTCAGGTCATACCGATTCAGCAGGGAAAGAAGAATCTAATCTGAAACTATCACAGGCACGGGCAGACTCCATTAAAAAATACCTTACCACGCAATTCCCAATCGATCCATCGCGCATAACGGCCATCGGCTATGGTAGTTCAAAACCTATCGTGCAAGAGGTTACTGATGATCATAAGCAACTTAATCGCAGGGTGGAATTTGAAATCATAAAATAGAAGCCTCTTAGCTTGTTGGATTGGCTGTAAGAATTTCATTAATTTTAATCAATGGAAGTACGGGATCCTGAGTTGCGGTATACCAAATCAAGATTTACTATTGAGGAATATCTTGAGTTTGAAAAAAAATCACTTGAAAAGCACGAGTATTTTCAAGGCGAGATTTTTGCTATGGCCGGTGCCGATGCCAGGCATAATGTATTGTTTTCAAATTTATTTACTGAAATCGGAATTCAATTAAAAAGCAAGCCATGCAAACCCTTTGGCAGCGACTTGCGCATTTATGTTGAACAAAATACACTTTTCACCTATCCGGATATTTCAATTATACGCGGGGGGATCGTACCCTCTAAAGTGGATAAAGACACGGCAATCCTGCCAACCGTTCTAATTGAAATTCTATCGCGCTCCACGCGCAAATATGATCAGGATGGAAAATTTAAGTTGTATCGCGAAATACCTTCGTTGAAAGAATTTATCCTGGTTGATTCAGAAGCTATCGGCATTGAAGCCTACCGAGTTAATCAGCGCGGGCATTGGGAACTAGAAGAATACAAATCGCTGGAAGATATTTTTACAATTCCCTCCATGTCTATTTCCATATCCATGCGCGAAATCTACGATGGCACCAAACTCTGATTCGTTGATCCGGTACTTTTCTTATACATTTCTAAACACAAACTCTTTTGAGTACCCCTTTTCCTAAACTACCTGCTATGAAAAAAATCCTTGTTGTTGCCTTGCTCTTTGTCGCGTTTGTATCACTTGCTCAAACCGAAATCAATCCCAAAGTAAAACCTGATCGTGATAAAGAGTTTGTCACCGCTGATCTAACAAAAAAATTTCCTATCTATAAAAAAGTGGCCAGCGATATCTGGGCTTATGCCGAATTGGGATTTCTGGAAACACAAAGTACCGAACGTCTGCAGGGAGTATTACGCAGCGAAGGTTTTAAAATAGAAACCGGAGTATCTGAAATGCCCACAGCATTTCTTGCCACTTATGGTAGTGGAGGACCTGTTATTGGAATTCTTGCAGAGTTCGATGCCTTGCCCGGTCTTTCGCAGGATTCTGTTGCTGACCGAAAAATAAAAGTTGAAGGTGGCCCCGGTCATGCCTGTGGTCATCATTTGTTTGGTACCGCATCCGTGGCTGCTGCGGTAACCTTGAAAGATTGGTTAATCAAAAATAAAAAAGCAGGAACCGTGAAACTATTCGGCACTCCTGCCGAAGAAGGTGGCTCGGCCAAAGTGTATATGGTGCGTGATGGATTATTTGATGATGTTGATGCGGTTTTACACTGGCATCCTTCCAGCGCTAATGATGCAAGTCCACAATCTTGTTTGTCTATCAAGCAAACCATCTTTCGTTTTTACGGACGATCAGCGCATGCTGCTGCTGCGCCACAAGCAGGTCGCTCAGCATTGGATGGTTTGGAAGCAATGAATTATATGGTGAATCTGATGCGCGAACACGTGCCACAGGAAACCCGCATTCATTATGTAATCAACAAAGGTGGTCTAGCTGCGAACGTTGTTCCCGATTATGCCGAAGCGGAATATATGGTTCGCCATCCTGATGCACGCATGGTAGAAGAAATTTGGAACCGAATTGTAAAAGCTGCGGAAGGCGCAGCCAATGGAACAGAGACTACAATGAAGTACGAAGTAATCTCCGGCTCATTCAATCTGGTGCCAAACGAAACTCTTGCGCGACTTATGTATCACAACCTCAAAATAGTTGGTGGAGTAAACTATACACCTGAAGAAGTGGAATTTGGAAAAAAGATTCAAAGCTCGTTAACATTTAAAGTGCCACCGCTTGAATCGGCAACGCAAGTACAGCCCTTCAAAACCGGTGGCTTCTTTCCCGCTTCCACAGATGTGGGTGACATTACCTGGGTTGTGCCCACCGCAGGATTAGGAACAGCTACATGGGTGCCCGGTGTGCCTGCACACTCATGGCAGGCAGTTGCTACCGGTGGCATGAGCATTGGGTATAAAGCGATGAACAATGCTGCTAAAATTATTGCCATGACGGGCATTGATATTTTCAACAATCCTTCCATCATTGGAAAAGCACAAAAAGAATTGGATGATTATGTTGGTCCAGACTTTAAATACAAATCCATGATTGGGGATCGTAAACCACCGTTGGATTTCAGAAAAGGGAAACAGTAATAAAATTGGAACAATAAAAATGGGCACCGATAAAGTGCCCATTTTCTTTTTTATGAAATCGGATTCAGGTTAGCCTCCTGTGATCAACTTCGCAATATCATTATAAAACACAAACACCATCAGTACGAGCAAAATAGCCATGCCCACCTTAATGGCATTTTCAAAGAATTTCTCCGAGGGCTCACGGCCACTAATCATTTCATATAGCAAGAAAACTACATATCCACCATCCAATGCTGGGATCGGTAACAAATTCATAAAGGCGAGTACCATCGACAACAATCCCGTCATGCGCCAAAAACGTTCCCAATCCCAGGTGCCACCGTAGGCCTTCGCCATGCCAATAGGACCGGAAAGTGATTTTTGAAATGATAACTGACCGGTAAATATTTTTTTGAATGCTTTGAGCTGAATAACGATCACTCCAAAAGCACGCTGCGGTCCTAACACAAGTGATTCGCCAAAACTGTAATTGATCACGGCCAATTCACTTTTGTCAATAGGTTTTACGGCAAAGCCGATCCAGTCGTGGCCTTTAAATAAAGTATTGAATGAAACTATTTCAGCCCCACGTTGAACTTTAAAAGATATTGAATCTGAAGTGTTGCCCTTTACCAATCTATTAATGTCGTCCTGGTAGTTGACAGGCTGGCTATTTACTTCAATAAAACGATCACCTTTTTGAAGCCCTACTGTGGCAGCGATGGTTTTTTTCTCTACGCTGTCCTTGTACATGTATTTCTCTGTTACTTCTTCTACCACGGGCTCCATGCGGGGCGCAATGAAGTTGGCAGCCGCTTCCTTGGAGTCGAACTTTTCAATAAAGTCTTCCGGAATTGAAATATTTACCTGCTTACCCTCTCTCAACACAGTTAAGTACGAGTTCTCGGAAAGAAGAACATCGGGTTTTGAAACATCCAGAAAATCTTCGAACTCTTTGCCGTTGATTTGAATAATCTGATCCCCAGTTTTTAATCCAATTTGTTCTCCTAATTCGCGGGCAGCAATGCCACCATGCTCGTTCACATATTTATTGGGGATATACACATCGCCTAAGGCATACGTGATTCCAATAAAAATCAGCACACCTACAATTACGTTTACAATGATACCACCCAACATTACAATCAATCGTTGCCAGGCTGGCTTGGAGCGAAATTCCCAGGGTTGAGGTTCAGCTTTGAGTTGGTCTTTATCCATACTCTCATCCACCATTCCGGCAATTTTTACATAGCCGCCCAACGGAAACCAGCCTATTCCATACTCAGTGTCTCCCTTTTTGTATTTCACCAACGAGAAGTTGAGCACGTTGGCCATGGGAAAAAGAAAGTCAAAGAAAAGATAAAACTTCTCCACGCGTATATTAAACATGCGCGCTGTAATGAAGTGACCCCACTCATGCACTGCAATCAAAATCGAAAGGCTCAGCAGTAGCTGGGCCGTCATAATCATTCCTTCCATCAGTTAATCAGTTCTTTTGCTTTAATTCTAGTCTCTTTATCCGTATTCACGTAGTCCTCAAAGGCCGGGTTAGCGATATAATCCATTTTAGACAAACATCGTTCCACTACGTCCGACATCTGTAGAAACCCGATCCGATCGTGTAAAAACTCTTCTACCGCTATCTCATTCGCAGCATTGAGCACACAGGGCATGTTGCCACCACGGGCCAGGGCTTCAAACGCGAGCGCAAGATTACGAAAAGTTTCTGTATCCGGCTTCTCAAACGTTAGGGCTGGGTAATTCGTAAAGTCAAACCTGGGAAAGTCGCTTTTCAACCGCTCAGGATAGGACATGGCAAACTGGATGGGTAAACGCATATCGGGCAGACCAAGTTGCGCTTTTATGGATCCATCCTCAAACTGCACAAGTGAGTGAATAATTGACTGTGGATGCACTACCACCTCTACCTGCTCAAACTTCAATCCAAATAACCATTTGGCCTCTATTACCTCCAATCCTTTGTTCATCAGAGAAGCTGAATCGATAGTCACCTTGGCACCCATCGTCCAATTGGGATGTTTTAGCGCTTGCTTTTTTGTAACATATAATAATTCGTCTCGCTTTTTCCCTCTGAAAGGGCCACCGGATGCTGTAAGGATGATTTTTTCTATGGGGTTGTGAAACTCCCCTACCATGCATTGAAAAATAGCCGAATGTTCAGAATCTACCGGATAAATATTAACCCCTTTCTCACGAGCCAATTGGGTTACCAATTCCCCTGCAACAACCAGGGTTTCTTTATTCGCCAACGCAATATGCTTTCCCGCTTCAATGGCTTTGATCGTTGGTTTTAATCCCGAATATCCAACCAGCGCAGTAAGAACCAGATCGATCGAATCCATCTGCACTACAGACGCAAGTGCATGCTCACCCGAAAAAACCTTGATATCCAGCGGAAGCAATACGGCCTTTACTTTTTCGTAAAAAGCTTCGTTTACAATAACTACTGCGTTTGGCTTAAATTTTTTTGCCTGCTCAATAAGAAGATCCGCATTGTTTTGTGCGGTAAGCACTTCCACCTGAAAGGAATCAGGGTGGGAGGCGATGACTTCCAACGCCTGAGTACCGATAGAACCCGTAGAACCTAAAATTGCGATTGCCCTCTTTTCCTTCATGAAATGATTACTGGATAGCCTTACGTTTATAGTGTGTTTGATTTATTTTCTTTACCAAACGATGAAAACAACTCATTGTTAAAACATAAAGCAACAAAAAAATATTTTTTAAATGAAAGGGTTTGATTTTAAAAGCATACCAGCTACTGATGACTGATAATCCAAATACCTTCCAATAAAGATGATAGAAGGCAGCCTGTTGGTAAATACGTGCGGGATTAGCAGCATAACCAGCTGAAATCTGCGCTTCAAGCTGAGTTAGTGGCTCCACATTTTTGGTGGTTAAACTATCGGTTCCGGTAGTTCTTCGCTGCCGTGATAAAAAAGCGATAAGCTGATCGAGCATAGCAAAACGAACACTATAATTTCTTCGCGATAATGAATTTGATACAATGCGATAATAATATAGAGGTTCGGGTAGGTTCACTACGGTGTACTGATCCACCAACCGTGCAGCAAGATCAGCATCAGCCCGATTGTCTTTAAAATAGGGGCGATAAAATTCCGGCAAGCGCTTTATGATTTCGGTGCGCATGATTGTTGTGGGCCCATGGAACTGGGGTTTGCATAAACTCTGCACATAAATTATTTCATAATCCGCAGATAAAATGACAGCACGCAAGAGAAACCCTCGTTCGTCCATGGCGTAGTATGAGGTACCACACATCATAATTTCTGGTTGTTGATCGAGTAAACCAATCTGCCGGGCTAGCCGGGTAGGGTGTGACGCGTCATCGGCATCCGTGATGGTAACAAATTCTGTATTGACAGTCTCAATCAATTCATTCACAACAGCTACGCGGCCGCGGTTGTTGGGGTGATAAAACTTTTTTATCCGATCATCAGCGAATGATTCTATTCGCTTCCGCGTAGAGTCCGTTGATCCATCATCAATAATCCACAATTCAAAATCCTGAAATGTTTGATCCAAGATACTTTGTATGGCTTCGCCTATATATAAGTCCGCATTGTAAGCAGGCATTATAATGGTAAGACGAGGCATTAGGATTGGTGATTTTAGATTGGCGATTTTTGATTTGTGATCTTCTAATTATTTGAGAGCAAATTTTTATTAAGCTATCTCAAGCCCTGTATTTAATTAGTTCTTCAGCAATCTTTCTGTCATTTGAAAGTCGTGGCATTTTGTTTTGCCCGCCTAATTTTCCTTGCGACTTCATGTAGTCGATAAAAGCATTCTTTTGTAGAGTTGTGACAATGAGGGTGCGTAAGATGTTGCCAGCAATCAAATCGTCATAATAAACATTCAATCCACGCAGCTGATTATCCAGCTCCAATGAAAATGCTGCTAAATCTTTGGGCGGATTGGCAAACTCGATGAACCACTCGTGATGTGGCATGCCTTCAGCGGGAGCTACGTTGGGTGCCACCGTAAATTCAACTAATTCTACCTCCGGAAATTTTTGAGTCGTAAACTTCATTGCTTTTTCCACTTCTTCGCCAATCACATGTTCGCCAAAGGCGGAAATAAAATGTTTAATTCTGCCGCTGACAATAATCCGGTAAGGATTTTTAGAAACAAATTTTATAGTATCGCCTATTGAGTACCCCCACAATCCGGCATTGCTGTTGATGATCACAGCATAATTTTTTCCTATCTCAACTTCCTCGATGGAAAGTCTGCGTGGATTATCATTAAAGTACTCTTCGGTAGGAACGAACTCAAAAAAGATTCCTGAGTTTAATAACAAGAGCAGGCCCTCGGCTCGTTGCGAATCCTGGTAGGCAATAAAACCCTCTGATGCAGGGTAAGTCTCAATCGAATCAACTTTTTTGCCGATCGTTTCAAAAAGTTTGGCACGATACGGTTCGAAGTTTACTCCCCCATAAACGAACATTGAAAAATTAGGAAATACATCTTTCACTTTTTTACCTGTGCGCGCTACGATGCGATCAAAATACATTTGCGCCCAGGGTGGAATGCCTGAGATCAACGTCATATCGGCCTGAATCGTTTCATCAATAATCTTTTCCAGTTTTTGTTCCCAATCATCAATGCAGTTTGTTTCATAACTGGGCTTTTGATTGGTGCGCAAATAGCCGGGCACATGATGATTTACAATACCTGATAGTCGGCCTGTGTTGATACCTGCTTTCTGATCTAATTCCGGACTTCCGGAGAGGAAAATCAAACCGCCATCCAGAAAGGATGCGTTTCCGGTTTCATGCACATAACTCAATAATGCATTGCGGGCGCTGTTTATATGATTGGGAATAGACTCTTTTGAAATTGGTATGTATTTGGTACCCGAAGTAGTGCCTGAAGTTTTGGCAAAGTAAGCCGGTTTTCCTTTCCATAAAATATCAGGTTCACCATGAAGTACTTTTTCCACATAGGGTTTTAGCTCTTCATAATCGCGAATGGGTACTTGTTTTTTGAAGTCTTCGTGATTCTTAATGATATCAAAGCCATGATCTTTCCCGAAAAGGGTTTCTTTTCCGGTAATAATCAGCTGGTTGAATACTTCTTGTTGAAAGTGAACAGGGTTAGAAGCCCATTTTTTGGTCTGGCCGTCTATATATGCGGCAAAGGGCTTGGCAAGTACAGCACGTATTCCCATAGTCTGCAAAAGTAGGGTTGTAGCCGAAGGTTTCCAATCTCAGAATCCAAAGTAAGGCTTCCAACCTTAATTTCTGTAAAGTACAATGGTTGGATGCCTTATTCGTTGGGCAACAGGTTGGAAACCTTGAAACGTGACAAACCTTCCGGATTTATCTTTTGGGATAATTTTTGCCTGAAGTAAAGAACTTTCCTGAATCAGGAAACATCCAAAGGTTTCGATCGTTCGACTACTAAACTTTAGATTATGAATATCTGGAAAACAGTTATTGTGAGTTTTATCTCGGGCCTCGCAGGCGCATATGCCTTCTTTTCTTATCAGCAGGAAAAAACAGTGCGTCAGCAAAAAGACACTCAACTTCAGGTTTCAGATTATCAACCTACAGAAACATATCGTCCCAACATCGTTCAAGCCACCGAAACGGTTAATACCTCCGAAGCTGTTGATTTCAGTTTGGCAGCGTCAAAAGCCACCCCCAGTGTGGTTTTTATCAATAGCATTTCTCAGGGCAGCTCTGCTTACTCCTATTGGGATTTACTTTTTGGTGGTAATGGATCGCAAACTCAAATGAGTAGTGGATCCGGTGTTATCTTCTCATCAGACGGTTACATTGTTACCAATAATCACGTAATCGAATCAGCAGAAAAAATTCAGGTACTCTATAATAAAAAATCGTACGAAGCAGAATTAATAGGCACCGATCCTTCGACCGACCTAGCTGTTTTAAAAATTAAAGAAACCAATTTGCCAGCCATCACCATCGGAAGCTCAAAAAAATTAGCCGTGGGCGAATGGGTGGTAGCGGTTGGAAATCCTTTTTCTCTTTCCTCTACCGTAACCGTTGGTATTGTAAGCGCAAAGGGAAGAAAAATCAATATTGTTGATGATCGTTTTCCGATTGAATCATTCATTCAAACAGATGCTGCGATCAATCCCGGCAATAGTGGTGGTGCATTGGTTAACAAGAATGGCGAATTGGTTGGAATCAATACGGCAATTCTTTCGCGCACGGGTTCTTATACAGGCTATGCATTTGCAGTGCCCATTGATATTGTAAAAAAATCTGTTGAAGATCTTATTAAGCATGGCATTCCACAAAAAGCCATCTTCGGTGGCAATGTGGTTGAATACGATTATCTCAATGCCCGAAAATATGGAATTGAGGAAAATGTGAAAGAGTTTCGTGGAGTGTTGGTTGGCAAAGTAGATCGCACAGGTGCTGCTGCCAATGCAGGTTTACAAGAGGGTGACATCATTACTAAAATCAACTCGGTAGAAATTAACAGCGAAAGCGCCTTTGAAGAAGAACTCAGTTATCGTTATCCGGGCGATAAAATTTCTATTACCTATATCAGGAATAATAAAGTTAATACAATCCCGCTCACTCTCTTGAATAAGAATGGTGAAACTTCCGTGATCAAGAGAAAAATTTACAGAGATGAAATATTGGGGGCCAACCTTGAGAGCGTTGATTACGGTGTGAAAGTTTCTAAGATACAAGACGGTCTTTTAAAGAGAATTGGTCTGCCGGAAAATTATACCATCATTCAGATCAATCGCAGGCAGGTAAAAAACCCAGAAGATGTGATTGAATTTTTTAACAGTTATAAAGGCCGTGTTTATTTGTATGGAATTAATGGCTCCAAACAACAAATGCCGTTGTCTTTTTACTTGCAATAGCGGGGACTTAGCTTTAGCTTCCCGTCATGCGCGACTTGAACTTTTTAGTCAGTTCGTCAACGCTGTTTTTGAAATTGACATCCGTTTTCATCATGTCCTCTACGGATTCGAGTGCATGGATAACGGTGCTATGATCGCGGCCGCCAAAATTTCCCCCGATGAGGGCTAAGGTAAGTTGTGTATAACGCTTGCAAAAGTACATCGCAACCTGGCGCGGAATTACAATCTCACGCTTTTTCACTTTGCTCTTCATTTGTTCCAGGCTAACTTTAAAGTAATCAGCCACTGTTTTCTGAATGAAGTCAACACTCACATCCGATTGAATCTCCTTTACAATATTCTTCAGCACTTCTTTGGCAAGCTCAAGATCAATGTCCTTCTTCAGGAGCGTTGCATGGAATAGCAAAGAATTAAGCACACCTTCCATGTCGCGAAGATTGGTATCCACACTGTAAGCAAGGTATTCTGCTACTTCCGTAGGAATTTCAATTCCATCGGATTGCATCTTGTTATGAATGATGGCCAATTTAGTTTCGAAGTCTGGCTCTTGAAGGTCGGCTGTCAATCCCCATTTAAATCGGGATAACAAACGTTCCTGAAACCCTTTCAGATCGCGTGGCGGGCAATCACTGGTCATGATAATCTGCTTGCCCGATTGATGCAGCTGATTAAATATATGGAAAAACATTTCCTGCGTCTTCTCCCGACCTGCCAAAAACTGCACGTCATCCAGAATTAATAAATCAACCTGCAGATAATAATTTTGAAATTCCTGAATCTTATGATTTTGCAAGGCATTCAAAAACTGACTTGTGAAATCATTCTGATCTACATACAAAACAATTTTTTCGGGCAGGTTCTTTTTTATTTCATTCCCTATAGCCTGTACTAAGTGTGTTTTACCCACCCCAACACCTCCATAAAGCATTAACGGATTGAAAGAAGTAGTGCCAGGTTTCTTGGCTACTGCCACACCGGCCGATCGGGCCAATCGATTACAATCCCCTTCCACAAAATTTTCAAATCGATACGCTGGATTTAGTCTTGAATTAACCGTTTGCGGATTTAATGCCTTGAAGCTGAAGGGAGAATAATCTTCGTGTGCACCATTGCCATTCATAGGCTGGAGGTGATTACGCTTCATTCCGTTTCCATTGGGGTAATTAACCATCAACGGAGGATTTTTTTGATTGCCGCTATCCACTACAACGGAATACTCAAGGCGACCATTGGGTCCCAACACCTGATGTATCGCACTGCGGAGTACCGGTACATAGTGTTCTTCTAACCATTCGTAAAAAAACTGTGAGGGCACTTGAATAGTAAGCACATCCCCATCATTCTTTAAAGGATTTATTGGCTTAAACCAGGTATTGAAATCTTGTTCGTCTACTTCTTTGCGAATTATTTCGAGACAATCACTCCATACCGTTGCGCAATCAATTACCATTTACTCGTAGCTTGCAGGTTGATGAAAAAGCCCCAATTTTTTTTGGGGCGGGAAGCAAAGGTGTAAAAAATTAGAAGAACAAAAAAACAAAAATCAACCTTGCTTTTGAAGATTTTTTTGGCGTAATGAAACCTGACGAAAATCATAAAAAAATTGCTTTCCTCATAACTATGCGTCAACTTGAAACTGAATTTCAATCGAATTCATGCTAAAAAATAATCCAGAATTTGCGTTTCCTATCCCCACATTCGAAGAATGGCTTACGCTAGCCCGTCAGGAACTGGATGGAGCCGATCCCCTTCAGAAATTAAGTCTTGAAAAGGGAACTCTAACGATAAAACCGTACTATCAAAGTCGCAAAGATAGTTCGCAACAAGATTTCGAACTAAAACCTGCTATCAACCCCTACTATGGAGCTCGCGGTTGGTTGAATACACCAAGAATACCTGTTCTGGATGAAAAACATGCTAATGACCTCGCGTTGCATTTTCTCAATACAGGAGCGGATGGAATTTTATTTGAACCGCTTCAGGCAAATATTCAGTTTGACAGGCTCCTTCATCAGATTAAGCCTGAATACTGCAACCTATCTTTCCTTATCCGTCAGGATGTTGCCATGAATCCAACTGACTTTTTCACCTGGGCAGTGAAAAATAAATTTACTGAAACAGTAACCGGATGCATGTTTAGCGAAGTAACTCCTGCAAATGCAGTCGATACTTTAAAAAAATATAGTTCTCTTGGGATCATTGTGCATCCTGAAAAAAACATTGAAGATGAAATTGTAAATGCACTTCAAAAGTCTGTAGATATAATTGAATCGATGTCAAGACAAAACATTCAGATTGAGTCTTTAGTTACCCAGATTGCTTTTTCTGTTTCCATTGGATCTGATTTTTTTCTGGAAATCGCAAAACTCCGCGCTTTGCGCAACCTTTGGTATCAGGTGCAAGGTGCGTATGGCGTTACTAAAATAAAACCTGTTCATATTCACGCTTCATCATCCGTGTGGAATAAAGAAGAATTTCAACCGCATGGAAATATGATCAAGTCAACGATGAGTGCGCTGTCCGCAATCCTGGGCGGATGCGATAGTTTAACAATCGAGCCGGAAGATCAGAACAATGAAATGAAGAGTCGTATTGCCCGTAATGTTTCTTCCATCCTTCGCGAAGAATCTTATCTCTCTAAAGTTGCCGACCCGGTTGCAGGTTCGTATTATTTAGACTCACTGGTTGCGGAGCTTTCAGAAAAATCCTGGCAAAAATTTCAAACGAAGATGCACGGATGAAACCAGACTTTTCAAAAATAAAATTCAATCAATTCAAACCCGATTTTCCAACCGGGCAACATCACGACTGGCTTTCGCCTGAAAAAATTGAAATTAAAGCATCCCTTTCTGAAGAAGATGCTGGTAACAATTCAATAAAAAATTTCTCCGCAGGCATTGCGCCTTTTCTTCGCGGCCCGTACGCTACCATGTATACTATACGTCCCTGGACAGTGCGTCAGTATGCGGGCTTTTCCACTGCAAAAGATTCAAATGCGTTTTATAGACGCAATCTCGCTGCAGGGCAAAAGGGATTATCCGTAGCGTTTGATCTGGCAACTCATCGTGGTTATGATTCCGATCATCCGCGTGTTGCCGGAGATGTTGGCAAGGCAGGTGTAGCTATCGATTCCGTGCTGGATATGAAAATTTTATTCGATCAGATTCCATTGGATAAAATGTCGGTGTCGATGACGATGAATGGTGCTGTTCTGCCTATCATGGCATTTTATATTGTTGCTGCGGAAGAGCAGGGAGTAAAACCTCACCAACTCAATGGCACAATACAAAATGATATTCTTAAAGAGTTTATGGTGCGCAACACGTATATCTATCCGCCTACACCTTCCATGCGTATTGTTGCCGACATCTTTTCTTATTGCTCCAGGCATATGCCGAAGTTTAACAGCATCAGCATTAGTGGCTATCACATGCACGAAGCCGGAGCACCTGCGCATATTGAATTAGCCTATACGCTGGCCGATGGATTAGAATATATCCGTGCTGGAATAAAGGCGGGTATTGCGATCGATGATTTTGCACCGAGGCTTTCTTTTTTCTGGGGCATCGGTATGAACTTCTTTATGGAAGTTGCCAAGATGCGTGCAGGCCGGGTGTTATGGGCAAAGATGGTTCAATCCTTTAACCCAAAAAATCCGAAGTCAATGGCGCTGCGCACGCATTGTCAAACATCGGGTTGGAGCTTAACAGCACAAGATCCGTATAACAATGTAACGCGCACCACCATCGAAGCGCTGGCCGCTGCATTAGGAGGCACACAATCCTTGCATACCAATTCCTTAGATGAAGCCATTGCATTACCAACAGATTTCTCCGCGCGCATTGCCCGCAACACACAATTGTTTTTGCAAAAAGAAACCGGAATCACACACGTGGTTGATCCCCTCGGTGGTTCTTATTATGTTGAATACCTTACCGACCAATTGGTAGCAAAGGCTTGGGCCCTCATGGAAGAAGTTGAAAGCCTGGGAGGAATGACCCGTGCTATTGAAAGCGGTATCCCGAAAATGAGAATTGAAGAAGCAGCGGCTGCCAAACAAGCCCGCATCGATTCCGGGAGTGATGTAATCGTGGGTGTCAATCGATTTCAAACAGATGAGATTCCTGATTTTGAAATTCTGGAAGTTGATAACACGGCCGTTCGCCAGGAGCAGATTGAAAAACTTGCCTTGCTAAAAAAAGAACGCAATCAAAAAGAGGTGGATACAGCCTTGCTGGCGTTAGAACAATGCGCTGCAACTGGCACAGGAAATTTACTTGAGCTGGCCATTGTTGCAGCACGACATAGAGCAACTTTGGGCGAAATATCTTTGGCCCTGGAAAAATCTTTTGGTCGCTATAAAGCCACCATAAAATCTATTTCCGGTGTATATTCGGGTGCCATGAAAAATCAAGAGGAAGTAACAGAAGTACGGGCCCTCTCCGATCGGTTTGCAGAATTGGATGGTCGCAGACCACGTATTCTTATTGCCAAGATGGGGCAGGATGGTCATGATCGTGGCGCCAAAGTGATTGCAACCGGTTTTGCAGATCTTGGATTTGATGTGGATATCGGGCCGCTTTTTCAAACTCCTGACGAAGTTGCGAAGCAGGCTGCGGAGAATGATGTGCATGTGATTGGTGCTTCCAGCCTGGCTGCCGGGCATAAAACTCTTGTTCCACAATTAATTGAAGCACTCAAAAAAATTGGAAGGCCCGATATAAAAGTGGTAGCTGGTGGGGTGATTCCACCAAAAGATTATGATTTCCTTTCGAAGGCTGGTGTAGCAGGGATTTTCGGTCCAGGCACACCGGTTTCTGAATCTGCCAAAGTGATTTTAAAAAATTTGTTAGGAGAATAATTTCAGTCTGCCTAATACTGTGTCATGGAATTAAGGTACGTAACCGTTCTGCAAAAGAGTCAATTTTTCACGCTAAGTCGCTAAGTAAACAAAGGGAAAGAAATTGAAGCAAACTTTGCGCCTTTGCGTGAGATTGGATTATTATCATACGTCCATTTTAACTTGGCAACAGCCAAAAGAAATGCGTACTTTTAAATTGGAAAAATTTCAGGTTATGAAAAAACTTCATACTTCTCTCTTTGTGTTGATTTTCTTGAGTTTGATCTGCGTTTCCCGGTCCCAGGGGCAGGCTAAGTATGATAAAATGCTGAAGGCAGCAGAAACAAGCTATGAAGCAGGAAACTACTCCAAAGCTTTTAGTGGGTTAGAAAAGTTCAAGAAAAAAGCGTTTAAGAAATTAGGTCAACAAAATGTCTACACACCAACTTATTTTATCCGCAAGGCGAAATACAACCTTGCTTCAGGCTACATCGAAGAGTTTGAATCCAATCTCCAGGTTGCCCTAAACACGAGTAAATCGATCAATCAGGAAAATAGTCTCTCTCACGGATCCATGCTGGTGGAAGCGGGTGAACTCCACAATTTAAATGGATCGTTTCGGGTAGCTCGCGAGTATCTCGAACAAGCACGCAAGGTATTGGAAGATGGCGGCTTTATGAAAGATGGAGTGAAGGGCCGCTATAGTATAGCCTTGGCAGAAGCGATGACGGGGCAAGGCTACTTTAGCAAAGCTATCGAACTCTTACAAGAACAGGAAAAATTTTATGTTGGCCGGGCCGTAAAGCAAGAAACGTATGTAGATGAAAAGGGGAATCTCAAAAGTCGAAAACTCACGGAAGAAGAAATGATCGGGCGGTTTAATGAGTATGCGCGTTTGTTAACCTCCTTGGCAAATACCTATGGAAAACAAGGAAGTCTTAAAAGTGCAGATTCTGTTTTTGTGTATGCTGCCAACTGGACAAAAAGAAATTTAGGAGAATCAAGTTTGGCATACATTAGAAATCAATTCTATAATGCGAACATGCTTGTAGAAAATGGTAACGAAACTTTACCAAAAGATCTGGAATACAGCCGCACACTTAATAATCTCAAGATTAAACATAGCAGTTCACATTACCTGGGCATTTCCATTTATGAACAATACTTGAAACAGTTGCAAAAAGAGAACAGTTCGGCAAAATATTTAAACACCAAGCTGGAGTATGAGAAAATGATCAACAAGAGTTTTAAGTCGACCAGTATTTATAATGTACGACTTAAAGCGGTAGAGTTTGACGCACGTTTAGATAAAGACCGCACTAAAAATCTTGAAACCCAAGCCAACAACCTGATCGCCAATACTGCCTCTCTTCCACACGATAATATTGTAACTGCCAACGTAACAGAATTTCTTTACGGACTCGCACTATTCAAGAAAAATTATGCTAATGCAGAAGGCTATCTGCAAGGAATTATCCGAATAAAAGGTAACCTGATGGGTGAAGATGCCCCTGAAACACACCTTGCACGTTTACATCTTGCTAATTTTTACCTGGATAATACAAACAAAATAAATGAGGCCGCTAAAATCTATGAAGACAGTTATACAAAAATAGTTTCCAAAGAGATTGGCGCATGGCATAAAGACCATTTGGAGATTCTTAACCACATGGCAACACTTTATGAACTTACTGATAAGTATACGAATGCAGCCTCCACACTTGACAAAGCTGGGTTTGTAGCCGCTTCCAAATTTAGCAAGACCGACTATCAATATGCTGTTGAGCTAACCAACATCGCGCGTCTTGAAATCAAGTTGGGTCTATATGAAAAAGCAGATGAACACCTGGTTACTGCTTTGAAAATATTGGATGAGTTCCGCAAAGACGACACCAAGAAAATTTATCTAGTGAATGCTATTGATACTCAGGCCACCCTTTTTGGAATTAAGGGTATGTTTGATGAGGCTGAAGATGCCCTGGAGCGTTCTGGAAGAATTATCAGTCGCTCAAAGAAAATGACCGGGCTTGATGAATTGTCCACAGCCCGGGAACTCTCCTCACTCTTCATCCAACTTGGGCGCTATACGCGTACTGAAGAAATACTGACTCCATTAATTTTAGAATATGAAAAGTTGTATGGCACCAGCACGATCCGGCTAATTGATCCTTTAGTTGACAAAGGACGACTTGCATTGGCTAAGGGTGATTATACCGAGGCTGAAAAAATTGCCCAGCGTGTAAACAAAATTGCTTTAGGTGTGTATGGCGAGCGTTCAACGAAAACAGCCCCAACACAAAAACTGCTTGCTGATATTGACTATGCTATTGGTGATTATGATAATGCAGAAGAAGAGATAGTTAAGGCCCTTGCCAGTCAGGAGAAACAATTTGGTCGTAATCACATCGAGGTTGCCAAGTCCTTGTCTCAACTGGCGATGATTAAATTCCATAAAGGCGATAAGCCAGCCGAAATTGAGAAACTGCTGGTAGAAGCAAGGGAAATTATGGGGAACAAATTAGGTAAAGATAATCCTCAATATGCCGAGATTTTGAAAAACGTAGCCACACTTTACATTTCTCAAAAGAAATACAACGAAGCGTTTGGCGTGCTTACGCAGGCAGAAGCCATCTGGCGCGCAAAAACCGGCACTAAAACAAATATTAACGCGGCAGCTATTTTCACCCTTACCGGGGATGTCTATTATCAGACTAAGAACTATAAGAAGGCGCAGGAATTTTACACCAGTGCCCAAAAAATTTATGAAACTTACTTTAGCAATACTCACCCTGAATATGTAAAGATACTTTCCAAACAGGCGAAGGTTTATTACATGGAAAAAGATTTTAAGCGTGCCAAACGAAATATTGAAGAAGCCCTTAACAATTACGAACAATTCATCAAACAATATTTCCCGGCACTCAGTGAACGGGAAAAAGCAAAATATTGGAACACCATTAAAGGCGACTTTGAATTCTACAACACCCTGGCGTTTAGTAAGCTCGAAGACTTTAAAGACTTGAGTGGCAAAGTCTATGACTATCAGTTGTTGACCAAAGCCTTGCTATTAAGTTCATCCATTAAAATTCGTGAACGTATTTTAAATAGTACAGACGAAGATCTGAAAACCTCTTATAGTCTGTGGATTGAAAAGAAAGAGTTCTTAACCAATGCGCTTTCGATGAGTACGCAGCAATTGGCAGAAAATGGTATTGACCCGAATGCACTAAATGCGGAAGTGGAAAAACTGGAAAAAGAAATCAGTCAAAAATCGGAGCTTTTTGGTCAAAGTTTCGATAACAAGAAAATCAAATATACAGACGTTCAAAAATCCATCAACAAGAATGATGTAGCTATCGAAATGGTTCGCTACCGTCATTTCAATCATACCTTTACGGATTCTGTAGTCTACGTAGCGTTGTATATCAAAAATGATAATGCACGGCCAAAAGCCATTATCATGCCGGAGGGTCATAGAATGGAAACTCGCTTTTTCCGGTACTACCGAAATTCGATTGTCGGAAAAATTCCGGATGAATATTCATACAAAGTTTTTTGGGAGCCTATTCAAAAAGGGATTGGTACTTCAGCCACCACTTATTTATCAGCCGATGGTGTATATAATCAAATCAACCTGGAGGCTATCCCCACACCCGATGGACGATATATAATCGACAATGCCAACATTATCATGGTAAGCAATACAAAAGATTTATATCTGCGTAAACTTAAATCAAAATCAATCACGACTTCGAATAAAGCAACCATGTTTGGTAATCCAACTTTCTACCTCACAGCTTCTTCAAATCGTAACATTCCACAACTGCCGGGCACCGAAAAGGAGGTTGCCGAGTTGCAAACCTTATTGAAACAAAAAGGCTGGGTAACGGATGAATATGTGGAGTCCTCAGCCAGTGAAGATCAGGTGAAAGGTTTATCCAGTCCAAAAATCTTTCATATCGCAACGCATGGTTTTTACACACCCAGCATTCCTGCAGATGAACTGGAGTCGCTCACGGAAAGTGAAGCCATGATTACTGAAAACCCCTTGCTGAAGACCGGCTTGTTGCTGACAGGAGCCGGTGATGTGCTGAATAAAACCAAATACAACTACAACATGGAGAGTGGTATTCTTACGGCCTACGAAGCCATGAGTCTTAACCTGGATCAAACGGATTTGGTGGTGTTAAGTGCCTGTGAAACTGGTCTGGGCGAAATCTCTAATGGTGAAGGTGTATACGGATTGCAGCGAGCATTTTTGGTGGCCGGTGCAAAAGTATTGATCATGAGTATGTTTAAAGTAGATGATGAGGCAACCCAAAAACTTATCCTCAACTTTTATAGAAAATGGCTTACGACCAATGACATGCGCCAAAGTTTTATTGATGCCAAGAAAGAATTGCGTGTGGAGTATCCCGAACCGATTTACTGGGGTGCATTCATGATGATTGGATTTGAGTAATTCGGTTACATTCATCGTTAAGAGTCTGGGACAACATCAATTTTCAATTGTCAGCCTGAGTTGGGCGAAGGCTATTACTTTACCTTCAAAGGTTTCAACAAGCTCAACCTGACAACTTAAACGGCTTATGCTAGCCTCTTTTGATTTCACCAACTGGCAACCCAATACCAGATCATAATCGAACAGGCAATTAGTTTTAGCAACGTGCTAAATAAAAAACCAACAAAAGAACCTACGGCTGCTTTAAACGCATGTGATGAATTTTGATTAGCGATAATTTCACCAACAAAGGCACCCACAAACGGACCGAGGACAATACCTAACGGACCCATCCATAGGCCAATGATCAGACCTATCGTGCAACCCCAGATTCCATACTTGCTGCCGCCAAACTTTTTGGTACTATAAACCGGCATCCAATAATCCAACACCGTTATCAGTAAGGTTATGCCTGCCCAAAACCAAAGAAACCGGGCGTCAAAAGGTTGTTCACTCTTTAGCTGTTGAATCCAAAGCCCAATGAAAGCAAGCGGTGGCCCCGGAAGGATAGGTAAAAAACAACCGGCCAGTCCTACCACCATTAAAAGACCACCTAAGACAATCCAAAAAATATCCATGATCTAAAATAACCTACAGTTCCATTCAAGGTAGTAAGTATCATACAATCTTTCGTGAGAATTGAAATCTAAACAGGCTGAAACTATACCTTTGGATTTTCTGGTGCGGGCTCCTTTTTACGCTTTTTGTCCTCAAACAACATGCGAACGGAGGGTCCATAGGTATCATCAAACTGACCGCTCTTCATACCCCATACAAAAGCAATCAGAAAAACAATAGCTATGGTAAGTGAAATGAATATGAGTAAGATAATGATTAACATACTTATTCTGGATTGTTGAATGTCTTATTCGAAACCCAATTTACAGCTATTGTGCTAAAACCCACCACGCTTATACTACTGATAGGCATGAGAATTGCCGCCACCAACGGTGTCAGGTAGCCACTCATAGCTATGCTCAATGTAACTGCATTGTAAAAAAATGAAATGGCAAAACCTGCTTTTAGGATTGTTGTTGCCGAGCGACTCAGTTTTAAAAATTTATCCAATTGCCCTACTCGATCCCCAGCTAAGATACCATCGCAGGCAGGCGTAAACACACCGGTGTCATCTGTAACAGCCACACCTACATCACTCTGCCGGAGTGCGCCTGAGTCATTCAACCCGTCCCCGATCATCAATACTTTGGCACCTTGCTGTTGCAAAGACGAAATATATTTAAGCTTATCGTGGGGAGATTGATTGAATAGCAGGTTGGTAGCTGGCGGGAAAATTTTTCTCATTCGATCTTCTTCGGTATCATTGTCTCCTGAAAGCAAGGCTACACATCGTTTACCAAGTTTCCTCACCAGATCTTTTATCTGTGGTCTCACCGATGTTTCAATCAGGAAGTATCCCCGCACCTGGTTGTTAATCGAAACAAAAACTTTGGATGATGCATCAGTGGTGATCCCATCAAATCCTGTGAAAACAGCCGATCCAATCTTTATTAAAACACCACCTACTCTACCCTCCAAACCTTTTCCTGTACGCTCAGTAAAATCTTCTATAGCCATGGAAGATACCTGCGAAATACTATTGGCAATCAAGGTGCTTAAGGGATGCGTGGATGTAGAAGTCAATAGTTTGATCCAGCCTACTTCCAGCTCCTCCAGTGCACCTACAAACTTAACATGGGTTGCCCCGTGTGTGATGGTACCTGTTTTATCAAATACAATAGAATCGACTGCCGCCATGCGTTCTAATACTTCGGCATTCTTAAGGTAAAATCCATGCCGGCCAAAAACCCGCACCATGTTGCCATACGTGAAGGGTGTTGCGAGTGCCAGTGCACAGGGGCAGGCTACAATTAAAACGGAAGTAATCACCAGCCACATGCGTGAAGGATCGTGGAAATACCAAAACAACCCTGTCCCAATCGTTAATCCTAAAACGACCCAGGTAAACCTGCGTGCCGCCAGATCAATAATGCGTCTGTATTTGCTTTCCTCAGGCTTCTGAAACGCTGCCTCATTCCATAAACTGGTAAGATGACTTTGCGAGGTTCTCTTCACAACCGAAAGTAAAATAGGTTGTCCAATCAACCGACCACCGGCATATACACTCGCGCCTTGTTTCAAATGCACAGGCTTTGACTCGCCCGTAACAAAACTATAATCCAGATAAGCTTCATCACTTTCCAATACACAGTCCGCAGGAACGATTTCCATATTCCGGATTCGAATGGTATCACCCGGCATGAGTTCATACACAACAACGGGTTTCCAAAGGTCACCAACACGTTTATGCACGGCCAATGGAAAGTATGATTTATAATCACGGTCGAAGGCGAGATTTTCATAGGTTTTACCTTGAAACCAACGACCAATCAAAAGAAAAAATACCAGGCCGGAAAGTGAATCAAGATAACCGGGGCCCACTTGAAATACTATATCATAGACGCTTCGCAAAAAAAGCGCCAGCAACCCAACCGCAATGGGTACATCAATATTGATCATGCGCTGAGAAAAACTTTTCCACGCGTTTAGAAAATAGTCTCGTCCACAATAAAAAGTGATTGGAATAGCAAGCGCAATATTTATAAAAGAAAATACCCGTTGCAGCGATTCGTCACTTTTATCAAGTCCCAGGTATTCCGGAAAGCTTAACAACATAATGTTGCCAAATCCAAATCCGGCTACGGCCAATTTGATAACCAATGATTTGGTTGCTTCCAGGGTATTGGAGACAGATTCAGTCTTAAGATTGATTTTAGGAGCATACCCCAACGAGGTGATAAGCCGGGCTACTTGGCCAAGTGAAACTTCAGTTGGATTAAAATCAATCCGAACCGTTTTCCCTGCAAAGTTTACCTCAGACTTAACAATGCCTTTTTGCAGGCGCTGTAGATTTTCGAGTAACCAGATACAGGAAATGCAATGAATGGCCGGAACGTAAAACCGAACCCGCACAAACGTTTCGGAGTCAAACTCGATTACCTTCTTGCGTATCGTTGGCTCGTCCAGGTAAGCAAACGACTCATCGCTGACATAGCGCAGATTTACACCCGGATTTTTATCAAACGAATAATATTCACATAGGTCGTTCTCGTTGAGAATCTCAAACACAGTTTTGCATCCATAGCAACAAAAGTGTTTATCCTCAATTTTAAATTTATCATCCTCACAGGTTAACCCGCAGTGATAACATGTTAAGTCTTCCTGAACCAGTACTGCCATTAATTATTCGAATAGAAAATGGACATATGGTGATCGGCCACCTTGCCAGCAAGTTCGCTATTATTTAGCAAATGCACAGCAGCCCGCCCCATAACCAGAACCGGTTTTTTCAGCTTTTCGGCATAGCTTACCAACTGGTTATCCAAATCCCGATTGCTCATAGGCACAATGCCAACATCGGTAAATATCTTTTGCAAATAACTAACCAGGTATTTTTCCAAATGGATTTCCGGAGCATCGTCCGGGCTTACAGTCAAAATGGTTACTTTCTTATTAGCCGATTGCTTGCCAAAAAAAGTAAGAAATGATTTTAGCGCGGCCAGGCCCGATTGATCATAATCGAACAAAACAAGAATTTCATCATACGGGTCGAGTAGATTCTCAGAAAGAAAAATGGGGCATCCTACTTCTTCAAAAAAATGTTCTGGAAACGATTCAATCAGGTATCGGATATTGTCATGTGTGATAGGATTGATCAAAGCGAGGTCAGCAAACTTACTTTGATTAAGAAGTGAATTTCCATTCGCCTGACTTTTAATAAATGATATATCCAAGTTAAGCGATTTAGCTTCAACTTCCAGGGAAGACTGAAGGTCCGCTTTGCCCGTTTCCAAATTTGTGATTGGTTTGTTCTTCGGATGTTTTACAAAATCCTTTAGAAAAAACCCTGTAAAACTTTTGTTGTCAACATGCGAAAATAGTTGGGCGTAATCCGCCAGATGCACGTGAGCAGGTTGAAAATCAACCGGGAATAGTATGTGTTTTTTCACAAGATTGAGGTTAACTGATTTTATAAGTCCAGATTGGGCAGGTTAAATGATTCACCACATCTTCCGCAATACTTCCACTCATCAGGTGATTGATTCCTCTACGACCGTGGGTAGCCATCGCTACCATGTCAGATTTTGTCTCCGCAATAAAATTCCTAAGACCTTCCTCTTCGCTATAGTCATTAAAAATAGTAAGTGTATAATCCTTTAACATAAAGCGTTTGGCAAAGGCTTTCATCTCCATCTTTACATCGCTATCTCTTCTGAAAGTTGAAGGGGTATTCACATATAAAACATGAAGAGTTGCCTTGAAGAAATGCTGAAGTGCTTTCACCTTTAATGTTAATTCCTCCTGATCCATATCCAGTGTATTTGGAAATACGATATTCTTGATGGAGGAATACTTAACATTCCCCTTGATTGAAATAACCGGAACCTCCGAAGTGCGTACAATTTTTTCTGTATTAGAACCAACAAAAAACTCTTTGAGTCCACTGGCACCATGGGTACCCATTACAATAAGATCAATTTTTTTCGCTGTGATAAAATCGCGGATGGTGGGTGTGGCGCCTCCAAACTCAACAAAGGATGAAACCTTGGTTCCTTCTTTTGCCCACTTATCCTTCATTTTCTTAAAATTCTTTTCTGCATGCGCTTTCATGTCTTTGATAAAAGCTTCTTCAAACGAAAGGGTTGGCATTAATACGCTTTCATGCATCACTGGCAACTCTACCACATTGAGCAACATCACTTCTCCATTGCTCTCTTTGGCTATATCAACGGCAAACTTAAAGGCCTGCACGGCAGGGTCAGAAAAATCGCAGGGAACCAATATCCGTTTCATAATCTTAGTGGTTAAATACAAACCAAAAATATTAGAAAACCCTGCTGGGGCTAATGATGGGTATCAACGAAAAAGATGACTTTTATCAGGTTTGATCGAATGATCCGAATTAAATATTACTGATAATCAAGAGGATAATATAAAGGGTAAGCTAGCCTGGGGAATCAGGCGATGATCAAGTCAGCCTGCTTGGCGAGCTTTCTGGCATCCAAAACCCGAATCTTTTTACCTTCAAAAGCGATGAGTCCATCGGCCTTGAATTCAGACAATAATCGGATTACGGTTTCGGTGGCTGTACCTACAATGCTGGCTAAATCTTCACGCGAGAGCGCTAACTCTATTAACGAACTTCCTTCCCCTTCCATGCCATAACTTTCTTTTAACATAAGAAGGTTGGCGGCAAGCCTTTCACGAACTGACTTATGGGCGAGTTCGGCAAGTTTCTCTTCCATGATTCCCATCTCATGGCAAACAGCTTGCACCACCCGTCTCATGAACGTTGGATTCTTTTGTAGGACTTCAAAGAAACTCTCTTTTGGTATAAAACAGATCTTGGCATCTTCCAGTACAGTTGCCGTAGCCTGATAAAACTCCTCGCTTAACAAAGCCCGATACCCAAGAAAATCACCCGGCTTTGCAATGTAGATGATGAATTCCTTTCCCTGTACATTGTTCTTGAACACTTTCACCTTGCCACCATTCATACAATACAAACCGGTTGGGCGTGTGCCTTCATAAAAGATATTCTGACCTTTTTTGTATTGAATACACGTTTTATGATTGTTAATTCTACTGAGATCCTCTGGATTCAATCCATTGAAAAGAGAGTCTTTCAGATGATCGCACAAGGTGCATGCAATATTGAATTCTACTTTAGCCATCGCTTAAAATTGATAAAAAAGGTGATCTAAATCAAGTTTTTAGAGGATTAAGCCTATTCCAAACAGGAGAACAAATAAAAGCGTAGAAAGTGCCATTTGCTTGAGAAAAGGATCCAATTCTTCAGCAGCCCGGTGGTGAATTGAAAGGCCATTTTTGATAAACAACGGAAGCGTTAAGAGAAAAAGAAACTGCCAGGGGGAATTCAGGTGAATCAGGGTATATCCAATGGCGCTTAGCATCCCACCGATCAACAAAACCCAATGGTATTTCACTGCATTCTCTTTGCCGATTCGCACCGGGATTGAAAATTTACCCGCACTCCGGTCAGATTCAATATCACGAATATTATTAATGTTTAAAACAGCAATGGAGAAAAGTCCACAACTCATCGCTGGTAACAATTCATTCCACGTAATGGAATGAGTGAAAAGGTAATACGAACCCATAACGCCTACCAATCCAAAAAAAATCAACACGGATACATCGCCCAGACCAATATAACCATAAGGTCTTTTCCCTACTGTATACCCTATAGCAGCAGCGATGCTCAACAATCCCAATCCAAAAAACAATGCAAACGCCCGCCAGTTATTGCCGAACGAAAACCAGAGTAGCAACAAGCCACAAACGAGACTTAACAAAGAAAATATAATCACGGCTGTACGCATCTGAGATGCCGATATAGCACCCGATTGCACTGCACGTAAAGGTCCCTTTCTACCTTCATGGTCAGCCCCATTTTGCGAATCGCCATAATCGTTTGCCAGATTGGAGAGTACTTGTAAAAAAATTGTTGTCAGGCAACAAAGTGCAAAAAGTACCAGGTTAAACTTATCGGCTGCTGCGGCTAAAAATCCGGCCATAGCTATACAAGCCAATGCCAAGGGCAGTGTTCGTAGTCGAAATGCATGAAGCCAGGCCTGTGTTTTCATTCTTTATAAGTAACAAAGCAAAATGAAATAAGTTGAATTCGAAAATTAAAAGGTTGAAACCTACTTTGTAAAGTTCAAATAAACGCTTCATGCCACCTCACGCCATTTTACACTTTTATGTTGATATACAAATTGTCGTGCCCCTCTCTAATGAAGAGAGGTAGTCATTCTTTCATTTTTATTCAAGTTTTACTTTGGGGTGAGGTAAATAAACAGATTTGCAAAAGAAAACATGTCAAAGAAATCATTTAATATCCTTTATCACCCATGTCTGGTTATTAAATACAAACTGATCCCCTTTTTTGCGGCCCATGAGCAGAGCACCCAAGGGAGATGCAGGAGCCAGTGCAATAAACTCAACTCCGCCCGAAAGCAGCTTGCCCGCACCGATCGTTAAATAAAAATTTGTTTTATTGGTAAAAACAATACTACCAAGACGAACCTCCCCTTCCTTATTTTCGATACTCACCTTCTCCAGTGCAGTCTTCAGTTTCAGCCCTTCATTCAATTGGCCCAACGCCTTTTCTCTTTCCAGATGCGCCATTGCCCGCCCGGTTTCATACTTATCTCCGGCACTACTCTTCTCTTCCGCATTTGCAGATTCCTGTGCATCGTTCAACGCCTGACGTGCGGTATCAACCCGTTGATTTACATAGGCCAAACATTGACTGTAGAGATCAGCTTTGAGATCGTTTGACAAACTCATATTACAAACCAAGAATAGTTTTCAATTTGGCATAACCGGTTTTACTGATGGGTATTTGCTGACCATTTCTTAAGATAGCCATATGTGTTTCTTTTTGATAGGGCTCAATCTTGGTAATCTGACTGATGTGAAGAATATACGAACGATGAACCCGAACAAATTGCAGCGGATCTAATGTTTGTTCATAGAAGGACATCGTTTTATTTTTTAGATAAGCCCCATCCGTTGTAACAATCTTTACAAAGTCATCATCGGCTTCCAAATAGTGAATCTCATGTACCGGAATTATCTTCACCTTGCTCCCCGTCTTCACAACAATGCGGTTGTTTTGCGAAGGTGATTGGGCCATTGTTTCCAACAAGTCGGAAGTCTTTGCTGTTACCGGAGCTGATTTATCCAAAAATTTCTGAATGGCTTTCGAAAACCGTTCTTCAGAAACCGGTTTGAGCAAATAATCAATCGCATTGGCCTCAAAAGCTTTCAATGCATACTCATCAAAGGCGGTAATAAAAATTACAGCCGGCATGGGTTGAATCAATTCTAACATTTCAAACCCATTAATTTTTGGCATTTGAATATCCAGAAACACCAAATCGGGCTGATGCTGCTGAATAGATTTTACTCCCTCAAAACCATCATTACATTCATCAACTATTTCAATAGATGGAATTTTTCTAAGATAACTCTTCAGAATTTCCCTACTCAATGGTTCGTCATCAATGATAATAGCTTTGCTCATGCGTGTGCCGGGATTGTGAGATTAACCATAAATTTATTTTCCAACGTGGTTGTTTGGATTAAATCGTTGCGGGCATATAGCAAATACAATCTTCTTTTCAATCCATTCAAACCAAAGCCGCTGCCTGTGCCGGGCAGCATATCCGAATCAAACGGGTTGGAAATTGAAATCACTAACTCGTTGTTAACTATTCTTGAATTCACCTCAATTGAAATCTGGCCGGTGGTTCCATACAGTCCAAACTTAATGGCATTCTCTAATAGTGGTTGCAGCACCAGGGTTGGCAGCGGCCACATACGACTTTGCTCATCTATAGTAAGAACAACCACCAGACGATGACCAAAGCGAACCTTTTCTATAGCCAGGTAGGTCTCCAGGTATTCCAACTCCTGCGCCAAGGATACCCACGGTTCATCAGCGCGCTTTAAAGTAAGTCGCAAAAAATCAGAAAGTTGTTGCACCATTTGCCGCGCCTGATCGGGTTGAACCAAAATTAGTGCATTGATTGAGTTGAGACTATTGAATAAAAAATGCGGCTGTAACTGCAATTGAAGTTTTTGCAATTCTGCTTCGCGAGCCATGTTGGCAGTATCCTCTTCTCGTAAACGGACTTCCAGCAATTCTTTCCAGCGCGTATAATAAATAACACCAACGCCACCCCCTGTAATAATTATAAACCCAATCACCCACCTTACCGGTGTTGATGCAGAAAGAAATTCAAGGTATGCAGTCTCAGTAGGAATAATTTGTAACAGCGCCTGAGCTGCAATCCAATGCGATGCAATTGCCAGTATCAGCCCCAACCCTATCGTTACCTGAAAGATGCCTGTCTTTGGCAGATAGGTCAATAATGAACCTAGCAGAATTACTGTACTTAGTATACACAGATTAAAAATAAAAGAATCCCATGCTGCTAAAGTCCAGCTCAATTCAAAATAGTGATTCAACAGCCAGGCATGAAACCCAGACCAGAGCAAGGCTGCACCCATAAGAGGCAGACGATTAACCCATGATGATGACTGCCTAATATTCATGCGAGATGGTTGTCATTAAAACTGATAACAAGTATGAAGCAAGTTAACGCAGATTGAGTTATTTTTATAAAAAAGAAAATAAATCATGAGCACCCAACGATGGACAATAGAGTTAGATCAAGTGACAAAGGCTTTTAATGACGAATTCAAAGCCCTTACTGAAACTGAAATTAACTGGCGACCGAATGCCGAACAATGGAGTGTGGCCCAGAATATTCATCACCTGATTGTTGTGAATGAAACCTATTACCCCACGCTTCAAAAAATCAAAAATAATTCTTATGATCTTCCCTGGCTTGGGCAAATAGCTTTTATAACCAGGTTCTTTGGGAAAACTGTTCTTGCTGCTGTGCAGCCAGACAGGCGTAAGAAAATGAAAACATTTTCGCTCTGGGAACCAGGTGCCAGTAATTTTGGCGGTGATATTTTACTGCAATTTGAAAAACATCAGGATGGATTAAAAAAGCTTATTGAAAGTTGCCAGGATTTAATTGAAAGGAATGTGGTAATTTCTTCGCCCGTGAATAAAATGATAGTTTATAAATTAGAAACAGCCTTTGATATTATGGTGGCTCATGAAAAAAGACATTTAGAGCAGGCCAGAGAGATGAATCAAATTCGGATTAAACAACCAAAAAGTTGATGATGAGAAAATTTGCGTTTATCGGGTTGGGGCTTTTCGCAGTAGGATTTGGAATGAAATTTTTCCACGCCCCCTTTCATGCGTTAATCATGATGGCAGGTCTGTTAGCGATGCTCGTTGAAAATGTGTGGTATGCCTTCCAAAAGGATAAAAACCAATCAGAACTTTGCTTTCGTTTTGGCATAACCTTTACGCTTATTTATCTTCTTTTCCTGGTCAAATTTTATCCGTTCAGTCAGGCTCCTCTGGTTGCTGCACTTCTCTTTTATTTGTTGGGTGCTTTTTATTTACAAACTGCGAAGTCTGCCAACAAGACTATAACCCGTGCTACAATTTTTGCGCTGGTCCTTTCCATGCTGGTATCCGCAATTGTCTATCTTCTTCCTTCCGATGTCCGGTATTATCTCTTTAATATAAAATTCAATCATGAAATTGAAACTGATTACAGAACCTGGGATAATTACGCGTGGTTTCTATATGTCAATAACAAACACCAGGAAGCAGAAAATGCATCCGAACGGGCTCTTGAATTAGTAAAAAGAACAACGGATGAACATTCCTTAAACCAGATTAAGTCTCACAGAGATCAAATCAACAACCGGAGCTGGAAATCCTTTAATCAATAATTAACTATCTTTGAACTATGGATTCCGCTTTGCATACCGGCTTCAAAAAAAATCTGTTCCGTTGGATTGTTGCCATAACGATACTAGCCGGGTTCTTTACAGGATACACCAGCCTGGCAAAAGCACAACTAACATCCAAAACCCAAACAGAATGGGTTGAATCCAGAAGATCTCTTAAAAAAGTTCGAAGTGTTTTTGAAAAGGAAAATAAAGCTCCTGCAGGGTTTCACAAGCATACCCTCCAAAGTGAACTTTTCAATCTATTGGCTAAGAACAGACTCACTCACGTTTTATGCAAAGCCAATCAAAAATTAATTCAATCCATCCTTCCTAGTATTAATTCTATATACTTCAACCATCGTCCGCAATTTTCTGACGATTATTTTATCTCCGCGTAAGCGCTAAGGAAGTCTTCCTTAGCAGGTCTGCATGACCTAACCATTTTTCAATTATATATACTTAATCCAACGAGTTACGCGCTCGTTAATTCTATATATGGATCGTATTAAAAAAATACTGAGAATAATAGCTTTATCCCTATTGATTATGCTGGCGTTATCCGGAATCGGAATCATTGGAGGACCTTTCCTCCCCAGGATCAGACAAGACTTTGATCGGAAAGAGGTAACCATCGAACTGGTTGAAGAGAAAGAAGATTCGGAGGCTGAAAAGACATAAACCTCACCCCATTTTTAACCTGACAATATATTACACATAGGCTTGCCCCTCTCCAAAGGAGAGGGGTGTCCTTTCGTTTGCAACGATTCTATTGAGTGTTTAAAAATAATAATAAAGGAGATTAAACCTTTTGCAGAGCCCTGTGTCTAACCGCGTTGATTGATTTTTACGTTGGAAAATATTTCCATTTTTCTAACGGCCTCTCTTAAACCTTGTCTTGTTTGTTGTCTCTAAGCAACCGAAACAAAACTTAACAAGACTATGAAAACGCTAAACATCACAAACTCGCTCATGGCATGGAGAGGAAAATTCTATTTCCTTTTCATCGGCCTGTCGCTCGCCTTGCTGGTATCGTGTAACAACGATGAAACAACTCCTGATTTTTCTACTGAAGACATTGAAGATGCTAATCTTGATGCCATCGAAGACTCGTACTTTGATGATGGTGACGATATGGTTACCGAAGCCTTCACCAGTACAGATGCAGATTTGACTGGGGGAAAAGTTAATTCGGATGAACGTTTAATTTGCGCAGCCTTAACCCGTTCTGGTTCCAAAGGCGATGGAAATCTTCGGGTGGATTTTGGTAGTGGCTGCACCGACCCGCGCGGCAATGTGCGGACGGGCGCTATTGTTGTTACGCATGACGGAAGTTGGAATGAAGCTGGTTCGCAATGGACGATTACCTTTGAGGAATACGCAATCAATGGAATTAAAATTGAAGGAACCCGCACGGTAAAAGTAATAAGTGTTACGGATGTACTGACCACTTACGAAGTACGACTAACTGGTGGAAAAATAACCTGGCCTGATGGTCGCGTGGCAACCCGCGAAGTGGAGCGCAGACGCGAACATGAACGCAATGAAAACAACATCCTGGATCGTTTGATTATCTATGGAACCGCTCAGGGAACATTTCGCAACGGCCGTGGCTATTCCATAGAGATCTTAGAAAGATTAATCTACCGCAGAGCCTGTGCCGCTGAAGGTGTGATCATCCCTGTAAGTGGTGTGAAACTGATTAAACATGGAGAGCGCGAACTTACTGTAGACTATGGCGATGGGACCTGTGATAACGTTGTTATTCTCACCAATAAAGAGGGAAGGTCATTTAGATATGAGGTGAAGGGGAAGTAAAGTGAAGAAAATTCAAAAAGTCTGCCAACTAAGGCAGACTTTTTTTTGAAATTGGGATTTGGCTCCCTGGCAAAATTACCCAATCCGACTAGGTATCCTTCTGTTGAATGTCCTCGAAAATAAAAATAGCGTTGCCATTTAAGTCATAGAAACCAAATTCGTTAGTATTCCAGAATGTATTTGTTCTTAGTTTGTCTGGAGTAATCGTGCCTCTTTCAATGAATTCATCAAAAAGCGGTTTGATATTCTTTACATAAATTCTAATCACAGAACCACCTAGCAATGGATCTTCAACTGTATCGGCATGCCATTGCAAATGTATCCAGAGGTTGTCGCGATATAAAACGGCATACATCTTATCTGCGAAGTGTGTTCTAAGACCCAATTTTTCCTTGTACCACACAATATCTCTCTCAATATCAGAAGTTGGCAGAACAGGAATTGTCAAAAATTCGGTTTTCATATCATAAAATGATTTACAAATTTATTCTATTCAGGTTCGACATTAGAAATGACGAACAGCGGATTAATGTACAAAAAACACCGAACCCACCAATTTCAAATAGCTGTTGTTGGCAGTAGTTATGGATTCCATATACGACAATCGTGTCCCCATTTAATTAAGTAATCGGAGATTGCAACTATTGCGGGGATATGACTTCATCATTTACATACTGAACATGCTTAGCGAAAAGCAAGTTTTGATCATAATCAATATCCGAGTGAGCGGCTTCTTTGTCAGCGACTGATTTAATGAGCTCCCAGACTGTAAATTTTACGTTGAAAAAAGGTTGTTTGACCCATTCCTCGACTGAGATCAACGTTTGAGACCTTGCAAAGGTGAGCTGAAAATTAGAAAGTCCATTCTTGTCGATGCTAAGTTGACCAGGCATAATCATGACTAACCCCTCAGCAAGCGAAGGAGTCTTTTCAAGGATCTCCGTCCAATACAGTTTGTGCATTTTGAATCCTGGTCTTGCGCGATGAAGTAACGGCCTTTTGTCACAGAGTAGTTTTCTCAATTCAACTGAAATTGGCCTATAGATTTCCTTGGAACCGGATCGATAAAGCCCGATCAATTGTCGAAGAGTCTTTCCAGATGATTGAAAGTCTAGTTCTGTTTTCTCCATAATTACTGGCAACATCCGAATATACGCAATTGCCTAAATACCAAAAAAAAATCCCGCAGCACCATGCCGCGGGATTCCTCTCTATTTGCAAGCAGAGAGAACCTCACCCCTAACCCCTCTCCAGAGGAGAGGGGAAGGTGCTCGGAAATTTTAATAGCGATAATAATCTGGCTTGAATGGTCCTTTCGGTTCAACACCAATATACTTGGCCTGTTCAGTAGAGAGCTCTTCCAACACAACACCAATCTTCTTAAGGTGTAAACGTGCTACTTTCTCATCCAGATGCTTAGGCAGCATATATACTTTGTTTTCATACTTATCCGTATTCGTCCAAAGTTCTAATTGTGCCAACGTTTGGTTGGTGAATGAGTTTGACATTACAAACGAAGGGTGACCGGTGGCACAACCCAAGTTAACCAAGCGACCTTCAGCAAGTAAAATAACCTGATTACCACTTTTCAGCGTATACAGATCAACCTGTGGTTTAACTTCATCGCGGGTTGCATTTTTCTTTAGCCAGGCTACATCAATTTCATTATCGAAATGACCAATGTTACAAACTATGGTCTTGTCTTTCATCGATTCAAAATGGCGACCCAGCACAATTCCAAAGTTACCGGTAGCCGTAACTACAATGTCGGCTTCTTTCACTGCATCGTCCATCTTCTTCACGGCAAAACCATCCATAGCAGCTTGCAACGCACAGATCGGATCGATCTCGGTAACGATAACACGTGCACCGGCTCCACGCAACGAAGCCGCAGAACCTTTACCTACATCTCCGTAACCAGCAACCACGGCAACTTTACCAGCCATCATAACATCCGTAGCTCTGCGTATAGCATCTACCAGGGATTCTTTACAGCCGTACTTATTATCAAACTTGGATTTAGTAACTGAATCGTTAATGTTAATAGCAGGCAAGGGAAGTTTACCATTGTGCTGACGCTCCACCAAACGGTGAACACCCGTAGTAGTCTCTTCAGAAATTCCACGAATACCTTTCACCAATTCCGGATAACGATCCAACACCATGTTGGTAAGGTCACCGCCATCATCCAAAATCATATTCAACGGCTTGCCATCTTTAAAAGCATGCAAGGTTTGTTCAATACACCAGTCAAACTCCTCCTCATTCATTCCTTTCCAGGCAAACACCGGAATACCCGCTTTGGCAATAGCCGCGGCTGCGTGATCCTGCGTGGAGAAAATATTGCATGAAGACCAGGTGACTTCGGCACCCAGTTCAATAAGAGTTTCAATTAATACCGCGGTCTGGATGGTCATGTGAAGACAACCCGCGATACGGGTTCCTTTCAATGGCTTTTGAGTTCCAAACTCTTCGCGAAGTGCCATTAAACCGGGCATTTCGGCTTCAGCCAATTTGATCTCCTTGCGACCCCAATCGGCCAGTTGAAGATCCTTTACTTTGAATTTTGCTTGTTCTGTTACTGTCATGGGTGTGTTATTTTCAAGTTTAAGCCTGTTTTCAGGCAGGAAAGCGGCAAAGGTAACAGAAAGCTTTAAGAATTACCACGAGAATTTAACCTTCCTGAAAGGCCGGTGTTAAGAGTCAGTGCCTTTGTTGAACTATTCGGCATACGCGTGTTGTTAGAGTTAAAATTTCTGTTTTATGAGTAAACCTAAAATCAAAATTGACATCGCCTCAGATGTCGTGTGCCCGTGGTGTTATATCGGCAAACGAAGAATTGAAAAAGCGATGACTCAATTGAGCGATCAATTTGAATTTGAAGTCTCCTACTTGCCCTTTGAGCTTAATCCGCAAACGCCCAAGGAAGGTTTCAATCAGAAAGAATATCTCACGAAGAAATTCGGAAGTGAAGAAAAGTATAATCAGATCACCAGCCATGTTGCCTCGGTGGCTGCCGGAGAAGGATTGAAGTTCGATTTTTCAAAACAAAAAAAATCACCTAACACCCGCGATGCACATCGCATCCTTATGTTCGCCAAACAAGAAGGCAAACAACTGGCAGCGAAAGAAGCGTTTATGAAAGCTTATTTTGAAGATGGTGTTGATCTTACTGAAAAGAAAAATTTACTAGCTATCAGCGAACAGGTTGGTTTAAATCCACAACGCATTGCTGCGCTGCTCGATTCGGATGAAGGCCTTGCTGAAGTCATCAGGCAGGAGCAGGCAAATCACCAACGCGGTATCAGTGGTGTGCCCTATTATATTATTAATAATCAACACGGAATTTCCGGGGCACAATCCTCGGAAGTGTTTGTGCAGGCACTCACGCAAATTGGCAATCAACCCGTAACTACCGATGGTGAAGCATGTGCCGTTGATGGCTCGGATTGTTGATGTTTCTGTCGTACTGATAGCTGGATCGCAGCTCTAGAGCCACGATTAGATTTCAATAACGACTTACTTAAGCAATTCCGAATCTACAATAACGGATGTCCATACACTCGTGCGACCGTTGTCCATGCGTGTCCAGATGGGGGTAATGATTCCTTTGTGGGCATCGATGTTATTATAATCACCAAAGAATTTTGTTTCGGTGGGTATAAACGGACTTTCACTGATTTTAACTTCTTTGAATGAACTGCCGCCATCTGTGGAGTAAGCCATGTACACATCCGTTTGCAAATCGTCATACGCCCTGCGATCATAATACACTATATATATGTAGCCAGTGCCTTGATCGACTGCCATCCACGGGAAGAACTGGTGTTTGCCTGGTCCATCCTGATTAATGCGCATGGGCTGAGTCCACATATCGCCCTGGTTCGTGGATCGCATAAACCAGATGTCGGTATCATCCGTACCATTCCGCTGATCGGCCCACACCAGGTATAAACTACCGCTCAGTCTACCCTTACTGTTATCAATCATCAACACGGGCATGCCATTGCTGCGCATAATACCCGGAATATCCATCGCCCAACCTCCTTCTTGTTTAGCAATGAGTAAATCGTTGGTTAACCATGTGCTGCCGCCATCAAACGATCGATCAAAATAAATATTTCCCTGGTTGGCCCAAGCAACAAATACCCGACCTTCCATATCTACAGCTGGTACCGCGCCTTCTGCAGTGTTGTCATCATCAATACAATCACCCGGGTTTTGGTTGATTTGTACAGGTGTACTCCACTTCTTTCCGGCATTCGTAGACTTACTAAACAGGATGTTCGAATGACAATTCGGATCTTCTAATCCGTACTTATCAAATTGAGTCCATGTAGTATAAATATATTGCTTGCGCGGATGAACAGCCGGCCATTCTTTGTCCTGATCTTTGGGCGGATTGTTTCCAATCGATGCACCACTGCTCCAGGTTTTTCCTCCATCCGTGGATTTTTGACAAACAATACGATCGAGCCATTCATCATTGCTACGACCTTGTTTGCTGGGATCGGCCAAATGGAAAAAATAAAAATCTCCTTTCGCATCCGAAATCACCGCAGGGTCTCCATAAACTCCGTAAGGAGATTCAAGTTTCGTTTCTGCCCACGTTGCTCCACCATCGTTTGTATAAATAGCACGATCCAGCACCACTCCGGCCACTATGTTTTTAGGATTTTTTTTATTGATCGCGATGCTCGGCTCAAGCGGAGGATAAACACCGTCTACCTGTTCGGCCAACTTTATATTTTTAAACTGGCCTGCTGCGCCAATACTCACCAGTAGAAAGCAAAGTACCCATATCCGTGTCATACGTTCTATTTCAATTAATAAATCAACACTCAAAGGTACTTCAAACTTTTTAAAACTTCGAGCCAGTGCTGATAGCCGGATGCATTCAAATGCAATCCATCAAACGTATAAGAGGCATTTAACCGCCCCTGATCATCCAGAAATTTGCTGTAGAGATCCACGTAGGTGTAACGGAGTCGCTCTGCATACCGTTGAAGCTGGTCATTGATGGTGAGGATATGAATTCCATTATTAAACTGCTGGGGAAATTTTTCGACTGTTTCATTGACTGGCAAAATACTTTGCACAAAAATTTTTGTTTTGGGCGAGCCAGCTTTTATTTTAGATACGATCGCAAAAATGTTTTCGATAATCGCTTCGTTGGGAATACTCTTTGACAAGTCATTGGTGCCGATAAGAATAAACACGCTTCCTGGCTTTAGTTTGACGATTTCATCCATGCGGGCCACCATGCCAAAGGTATTGTCGCCAGAAATGCCTCGGTTGATTACGGTTGAATCTTTTAACAAGCGCTTCCAGTTGCCACCTTCCGTAATGCTGTTGCCCAGAAAGACAATCTTGCCCGGAAGCGTCACTTCTTTTTTGAACTTCTCCAGTCGCACCCAATAGTGCTCCGGCAAATTGGGCACCGTGTCATACGTTCGCTTTTGGGCGAGCGAGGCAGAAGTAAGGATCATCAGACCCAGCAGGAACAAAAAACTATTTCTCATTTTTTAAAGGGATCTATCGTTGTATTTAACTTTTCGGCACTGGTTTTAATTCAGGACGGTCTAAAATAAGTAATGTTATTTTCATACCGGCTTAATATTAAGTTGAAAAATAGGAAGATACCCATCTAAAGGCAATGGCTTTGTAGTAAATGAATGCCGTCTGCCGACAAAAGTGAATTTTTAAATCAGTTTCCTTCAAAATAAACCAAACATTAAAGCAGGATTCCTGTTAATAGCACGAAACTCAAACAACAAAAACTATGAAAACACAAAAATCACTTGTCCTCGTAGGCGTATTCGCCTTATTTGCTATCCTCGTTACCAGTTGTGGTGACGGTGGAAAAGCGGCTCGTGAAAAAGCAACTCAGGATTCTATCCGCGTGGCTGATTCATTGACTGCCGTTCAGCGTGTTGCTGATTCATTGGCTGCGTTGCCTAAAACAATTGCTGAAACTGCTATTAATACTCCAAGCTTAAGCACCTTGGTTGCTGCTCTTTCTGCGGCTGAGTTGGTAGAAGTATTTAAGGGAACTGATGCGTTTACCGTATTCGCTCCAACAAACGATGCGTTTGCTGCTGTTCAATCAACCGTGGATATGTTGTTGAAGGCTGAGAACAAAAGCAAACTTCAGAATGTATTGAAGTATCACGTTGTTGCAGGCACTGTTAAAGCTGCCGACCTTTCCGATGGTCAGGAATTAACTACCCTTCAAGGAGAAAAATTGAAAGTTGCTATTAAGGATGGCAAGGTGACAATAGGAGGTGCTGAAGTGGTTGCGGCTGATGTAGCCGTAAGCAATGGTGTGGTACATGTAATCAATAAAGTAGTTGTGCCTAAGAAGATGTAATTAATTACGATTTCGACCTTAGGTTAAAAAAACCCTTCCGGATTTCGGGAGGGTTTTTGTTTGTAAGCTAAATTTCAAATTCCCAATTCCTCTGGAAGCAACCCTATATATCGTCCCTATGGGACTTATTATAGTCAACCTTGCATTAGTCCCGTTAGGGACGAAATATTGGTAATAACCCCATTCGAAAAAAATATCAAATCCCTTTAGGGATGAAATATTAAATTCTAATGCAATTCCTTGGGATGTGAAGACGAAGACCCTGAGGACATAAGATTTTGGTTTTCGCCAACCATTTCTGATCTTCTCGCTTTATTTAATGACCTCAACAAAAAACTATACCTTATCAGTTGCCATCATGCTGGTGATCGCCAATATGATTGGCACTGGTGTGTTCACCTCATTGGGTTATCAGGTGGGGCCGCTGCCTTCGGGCTTTGCCATCATGATGTTATGGTTATTGGGTGGTGTGGTGGCGCTGTCTGGTGCATTAACCTATGCCGAGATTGCAACTACGCTGAAACGCTCCGGAGGTGAATATTTATACCTGTCTAAAATCTTTCATCCGGCACTGGGCTTTCTCAGCGGCTGGATGAGTTCCATTGTTGGTTTTGCCGGAGCCATTTCGGCAGTGGCCATCGCCATTGGAGAATATGCCACCGAAGCTACTGGAGTTTCCACGAAAGTAATTGCCGTTGCCGCGATTGTATCCGTATCGTTTGTGCATTGGTTTGGAGTAAAAACCGGAGGCCGGTTGCAAACCTTTCTTACTACCCTCAAACTTTCTTTGATTCTCTTTTTCTGCATCGCACCGTTCTTCATCCACTCCGTGCCCAAAACAGAAATTCAATTTCTTCCGCAACCGGGCGATTGGAATCTCATTCTTAGTTCAGGCTTTGCCGTTTCGCTTGTCTTTGTTGTGTATGCCTACACGGGTTGGAATGCATCGGCCTACATTGCCGGCAACCTGGATAACCCACGGAAAAATCTTCCTGCATCCCTCATCACCGGAACGTTGCTTGTTGTTTTGATCTATCTCGCGCTTAATGCGATGTTTTTATACACGGCCTCCTTCGAAGAACTGCAAGGTCAAAATGATATTGGCAATGTAGTGGCGCACAAACTTTTTGGAAGTACAGCCGGCATCATCTTCTCGGGTATTTTTAGTTTCGCCTTACTCTCCACACTCAGTGCTATGACCATTGCGGGACCGCGTGTAACCGAAGCGATGGGCGAAGATTATAAATTGCTGCAATCCTTCTCGGTGAAGAACCGCTTTCAGATGCCTTACCTCGCCATTCTTGCTCAAGCAGGCTGGTCTATATTTTTAGTGCTAGTCAGTTCATTTAAAGAAATCATTCAATACATTTCGGTTAGTCTTTCTTTTTTTTCGATGCTCACCGTGTTCGGGATTTTCTTCTTACGAAAAAATTTAACCACGATCGATCATTTTAAAATCCCGTTCTACCCGTTACCACCGGTGATCTTTATTCTCTGCACAAGCTGGATGATTTATTATGTGGCGGTTGAAGATTTCAAAATAATCGTATACTCCCTCGGCACCATGATTCCCGGCTTGGTATTATATTTTATGGCCTCCCACAGCAACAAAAAAAATAATATCACCCAAAACGATTAATTAGCCGCTTTTCCTGCGTGATCTCTTGTCAGGATATTTTTTTATAATAATTAATGGATTAATTTAGATATACACTAATCTTAATTCGTTCACCAAAATAATTTTTATGAAGCTAACAAAGTTTGCTTTTGCAGGAATCTGTATGATTTTAAGTCTGGCCGTATTGCCAGTCCTTGCTCAACCTAAGCTCACGGATAAAATTCCCATTTCAGCAGATATTAAAACAGGCACCTTACCCAATGGCCTGCGATATTATATTAAAAAGAACAGCAAGCCAGAGAAAAAAATGGAATTGCGTTTGGCAGTAAATGCCGGATCCATTCTGGAAGAAGACAATCAACAAGGGCTTGCGCACTTCACTGAACACATGGGCTTTAATGGAACCAAAAACTTTAAGAAGAATGAACTTGTCTCCTTTCTTCAATCCATTGGTGTAAAGTTTGGTGCTCATCTTAATGCCTATACAAGTTTTGACGAGACTGTCTATATGCTTTCGATTCCACTCGACAAACCAGAAAATTTTGAAAAAGGTTTTTTAGTGTTGGAAGATTGGGCCGGAGGCATGTTGTTTGAATCCGATGAAATTGAAAAAGAACGAGGCGTTGTACTGGAAGAATCACGGGGAAGAAAAGGAGCACAGGATCGCATGATGGAAAAAGTATACCCTAAACTTTTTGTTGGCTCCAAGTATGCCGAGCGTTTGCCTATCGGTAAAGATGAAGTACTGAAAACCTTTAAGCCCGAAACGATTAAACAATTTTACAAAGACTGGTATCGCCCCGACCTGATGGCGGTGGTGGCCATTGGTGATTTTGATATTGCGGAAGCGGAAGCCAAAATCAAAAGTCATTTTGGAAAACTAAAAAATCCTACCAAAGCAAAACAACGCTATAGTGTAGAGATGGCTTCCCGTCAACAATCAGAAGGACTTGTTGTAACCGACAAAGAGGCGACCAACGCCATCCTGCAAGTATTTCATCCCTACTCAAAAGCAAAAGACCAAACAACCTTGGCTGATTATCGCGAATCCATAGTCAACAGTTTATTTCAAGCTCTGATGAGCCAACGCATGTCAGAGCTTACGCAGAAAGCAAATCCGCCTTTCATTTTTGGCGGCAGCAGCATGGGTGGATTTCTGCGTGGTGTAGAAGCATTTACTTCTTTTGCTTTGCTAAGTCCTGCGGGCGTGGAGCCAGCGATCAACGCCATTGTTCAGGAAGGTGAACGCGCACGGCAATTTGGTTTTACCGCCAACGAATTAGACCGCGCTAAAAAAAGCATGATGAAAAACATGGAACGCGGAGTAAATGAAAAAGATAAAACGGAATCTTCGATGTATGCGGATGAATACGTGCGGAACTTTTTAACCAACGAACCCATTCCCGGGATTGAAAATGAATTTCTTTATCATCAGACTTTTCTGCCAGGTATTACCGTGGACGAGATAAATAAATATGCTGCCCGCATCATTCCGAAAGACGGAAAAAAATTCGCCTACATCACGGCTCCTGAAAACCCGGGCTTTACCTTGCCCTCCAACGAACAACTTCTGGCCATTATCGAAAACGCTTCCAAGCTCGAAGTAAAACCGTATGAAGAAAAAGCAATCGCAGCTTCGTTGTTAACCACATTGCCAGTGGCCGGCAAAGTGGTTTCCGAAAAAGAAATCAAAGAACTAGGCGTAGTGGAATGGACGCTGAGCAATGGAGTAAAAGTAATGGCCAAAGCCACCGACTTTAAAAACGATCAGGTCTTGATGTCGGCTACACGATTTGGCGGACAATTTCTGTATGACACTAAAGATCGTTACAGTGCAGAAAATGCTTCCACGGTGGTGAGTCAGATGGGTATCGGACAATTCTCGCCCACCGATATTCAAAAGATGATGGCCGGTAAAACTGCAAGCGTCAGCCCGCGCATTAGTCAGATAAGTGAGGGAGTTACGGGTCAGAGTAGTGCCACCGACATTGAAACGATGCTACAAATGAACTACCTGTATTTTACACAGCCGCGCATGGACGAAGAACTATTTAAATCATTCGTGAGTAAGCAAAAAGGCTTTGTTCAAAATATGATGGCCAATCCACAAATGGTATTTCAGGATACCTTACTTCAAACACTTTATGCTAAACATGAACGCGGACCACGCGCCCCGAACATAGAAATGTTTGATAAAATTGATGTGCAACGTGCTTTTGAAATCTATAACGAACGCTTCAGCAATGCAGCCGGTTTTACTTTTTTCTTCGTAGGCAAGTTTGATGTCGCTGAGTTAAAAAAACTAAGTGAGATTTATTTAGCCAGTCTGCCGGCCAACGGCAAACCTTCCAACTTTCGCGATCTGGGCTTACGTCCTGTAAAGGGTGTAGTTAAAAAAGAAGTTTATCGCGGCAAAGAACCCAAGAGTTTTATTGCGATGCAATTTACGGGTGAAGCAGCTTATTCGGACGCAGAAGCATTAAAAATTCAAATGCTGGTGGAGTTGATGAACATCAAACTCATCGAAAAACTTCGCGAGGAAATTGGCGGCATGTATAGTGGCGGCATGTTTGGCAACCTCTCCAAAAATCCCTATGGCAATTATACCATTGGCGCCAGTGTTCCGTGCGGACCCGAAAACGTTGATAAACTTGTAACAGCAACCTGGGAAGAAATCAACAAAGTAAAGGCCGGTCCCGCAGAAGCTGATCTGAACAAAGTAAAGGAGACAGTGAAAGTTCAAATGCAGGAAAGCCTGAAAGACAATGCCTACTGGCGAACCAAAATGCAGCAATGGGTTGAAAACGGAATAAACCCAACCGATATACTCACTACCGACAAAAGAGTGGAGGCCGTGACCGTAAAAGATATCCAGGCCGCTGCCAACAAATATTTCAATGAAAAGAATTATGTGCAGGTAATCTTGTATCCGGAGAAATAGATTTTTTTAACTAAGCAAATAAAGCCAGCAGGAATTAATTCTGTTGGCTTTTTTTCATTTTGCCTGAACAATATAACGCACTGTCATACCGGGCAAGTTAACCTTATAGCAAATACAACCCAGAACTACAAAACGCGACCCGGTATCCCAAAATACGAAGCACAGATTAAATCACTGGATACCGGGTCGCGCCTTGCTTCGAATCAATCTCTTCCAATATTTAGTTGAATTTATTTTTATAGGCAACGTAATCTCGCTTGCCCGGTATGACACCTTCGAAGGACCCGTCATACCGGCCAAGTTAACCTCAATTAAAAACACAGCTCCGCACTAAAAAACGCGAGCCTGCCTTTGTCGGCAGACAGGCCGGAATCCCGTAATCCGAAGCACTGAAGAAGCAAAATGAGACTAATGGTATGACAACCTTCGCACAAAGCTACAATTCAATTTTACTGGATACCGGGTCGCGTCTTGCTTCGAACCAAATTCTTCCAATGTTTAATTCAATTGTTTTTTACACACATTGTAATCCTGCTTGGCCGGTATGACAGCTTCGAAGGAACTGTCATTCCGGCCAAGTTAACCTGAAACTAAAACACAACACCCGACTAAATAACGCGAGCCTGCCTTTGTCGGCAGACAGGCCGGAATCCCGTAATCCGAAGCACTGAAGAAGCAAAATGAGACTAATGGTATGACAACCTTCGCACAAAGCTACAGTTCAATATCACTGGATACCGGGTCGCGCCTTGCTTCGAATCAAACTCTTCTAATATTTAATTCAACTATTTTTATACACAATGCTGTCCTGCTTGCCCGGTATGACAGCTTCGAAGGAACTGTCATTCCGGCCAAGTTACCTCAATTAACAACACAGCATCGCACTAAAAAACGCGAGCCGGAATCCCGTAATCCAAAGCACAGATTAAATCACTGGATACCGGGTCGCGCCTTGCTTCGAATCAATCTCTTCCAATATTTAGTTCAATGGGTTTTTATACACAACGTAATCCTGCTTGCCCGGTATGACAGCTTCGAAGGAACCGTCATACCGGGCAAGTTAACCCGCTAGAAAATACAACCCAGAACTACATAACGCGACCCGGTATCCCAGCATACGAAGCACTGATAAAATCACTAGATACCGGGTCGCGCCTTGCTTCGAATCAATCTCTTCCAATATTTAATTCAACTATTTTTATACACAATGCTGTCCTGCTTGCCCAGTATGACAACCGTCTAGAAAGTGCAGCGCAAACAGGCAGTCTACGAATGACCCTGAGGAACTACATAATTAATCCCTTACCACCAGCAAAATTTCACTTCACTTCCAGTAAAACTTTTCCGTTCTTCCAGCATTAATCCTAACCTATGAAATACCTACTCGGTTCACTCATTCTCCTAAGCACAGGTTCCTTTGCACAACCCCTCACCGGCTTCAACACTGCCAGCACTGAAAAACAAAAGCAAGCCGAATCAGTTTTCCTTACCCAACAGGAAAGCGCCCGCTATAAAAATCATTTAAAAACCCTCACGAAAGAACCACACATTGCCGGCTCCAAAGCCAATGAGCGGGTGCGCGACTACATGGCCGAAGTCATGCGCAATGCTGGACTGCAGGTAGAGATTTTTCCATACGACATTTATTTGCCCGTGATGCCCGGCACTGCGGCCGCTGAAATTGTTGAACCCATCCGGTTGCCGCTCAATAGCAAAGAATATATTCATAAAGAAGATCCCTTCTCTTCCGATCCCAATCTTCCCATCGGCTTCAATGCCTACACCGGTTCGGGCGATGTAACAGCCGAAGTAGTGTACGCTAACTATGGCCGCAGAGAAGACTTTGAAAAACTTACTGCCCTTGGCATTTCAGTGAAAGGTAAAATCGTAATCGCACGCTATGGCGGAAACTTCCGTGGCTACAAAGCCAAGTATGCAGAAGCCAACGGTGCAGCCGGATTAATTATTTTCACCGATCCGGGTGATAGCGGGTATGCCAAAGGATTGGTCTATCCCGAAGGTGCGTACTTTAATGAAAGCAGCATTCAACGCGGTTCGTTGTTAACGTTGGATTGGACGGGCGATCCGTTAACTCCGTTTGAACCTGCGCTTCCACTCGATGGAAAAAAGAAAATCGTTCGTAAAAAACCAGAAGAAGTTACCGGTATGCATACCATCCCGGTCATGCCCTTGCCTTACGGATCTGCAAAAGAAATTATTGGCCTTATGAAAGGGAAGCCTGTTCCTGCGGGCTGGCAAGGTGGATTGCCTTATACCTATCGCCTTGAAGGTGGACCGGAGTTGAAAGTGCGTGTGAATGTTTCACAGAAAAGAGAAATCCAACGCGTGTATAATGTGGTAGGCACCTTGGTGGGATCGGAGTTTCCCAACGAATGGATTATTGCCGGAGCGCATTACGATGCCTGGGGCTTTGGTGCTACCGATCCGAATAGCGGCACCGCTATGTTGCTGGCCTTGAGTGAATCGTTAGGGAAACTTTCACAGGCCGGCCACAAACCAAAACGCACCATTAAGATTGCACATTGGGATGCCGAAGAGCAAGGCGTGATTGGCTCCAGCGAATGGGTAGAACAATTTCGTGATGAGTTGAATGCAAAAGGCGTTGCTTACTTTAATGCCGATGGTGCTGTTTCAGGACGGAGTTTTGGTGGAGCTTCCAGTCCGTCATTGAAAGAATTAATCATTGATGTTACTAAAGCTGTTCCCTACCCCGACTCTGCAAAATCTGTCTTCGATCATTGGCAAGGAAAGCGCCCCGCTCCCCCTATCGGAAACTTAGGCGGTGGTTCCGATCACATCGCGTTTTATACGCATGTGGGAATTCCCTCCTGGAGTGGTGGCACCGGAGGCCCAACCATGTATCACTCCAACCACGACAGCTTTTCGTATTACGAACGTTTTGTAGATCCCACCTTTACGATGGGTCCGTTGGTGGAGCAGGTGTTTGGTATCTCTGCATTACGATTAGCCAATGCCGATGTGATTCCCTTTAGTGTAAGCCGCTATGGCACCGATTTGAGAACTCACTTTGAGGGACTTCAAAAACAAATCAGTGCCTATGATAAATCTGAAACTAAATATTCGTTTGAGACTTTGATCAAAGCTGCGGATGAATTGAAAAAAACGGGTGCTGATTGTGAAGCAGCATTAAAAAATGTTAATCAAGCCAACCTGAAATCTATTAATGTAGAACTGTTGTTGCTGGAGCGCCAGTGGATTGATAAAGAGGGCATGCCTTACGGGAATTGGTATAAATCCTTATATGCATCTCCCGATCCTTACAGCGGCTATGCTTCGGCCATCTTACCGGGCTTTCAATATGAGGCAGCCAATAAATCTACGGCCAACTTAAAAATGTGGGAGCAGAAATATCTGGATGCAATGGCGAGATTAAAAACTAAAATGGAAGCGATTACGAAGTTGGCGAAGTAGGGGTTTGTATTATAAGATTTAGGAAAGGCCGCTACCTGGCAGACTTTCAAAAACCCTAAGAGAAATTGATATTCTATTAACCACTACAATTTTTGGTTGTGCCATGCAACTCGTTATTGAATGTAAAAATTGGAATTCAAAACTTGACCTGGCCGACATTGGGACATTCATTGATAAGCCCGAAACCGTTACCTGAAAACCTAAAACAGCAATTCCAATTGTCAAACAGTGTAAGAAAAATGAGTAAATATTGTATAAGTGTAATTAGTTTATTTCTACTCCTTTCTTGTTCTCGACAGATAGCATTGGAGAAATCTCGGGACAGTAATCTGCAAAAAATAGAGACCAAAATATTTACTTTATATCCAGAAAAGGAACTCCCCATGGACAAATTGCCAGCGGAGCGAATAAAAATTGAGCTTAAGGGGAGAACTCTTTATGCAAATTGGGTGTCTGCTGACAGCAAAGCACCTGCCTTTTTCATACTTCACGGAAATGGAGAAACTCTTTCAGACTGGAGACCTTTGCAAGCCTACCTTTTAAATAAAGGATACTCTTCTTTTGTATTTGACTACACTGGTTTTGGCAGTAGCACGGGTAAACCTGGTGTAACAGGCTTAAATGAAGATGCCATTGAAGGATATAAAAAATTTACTACCCTAACTATAAACGCCAAGGAACGAATAGCCTTTTCCCATTCGTTAGGTGGGAGTATATTATTAGAAACTGTTAATAAATTTAAGCCTTTACCTAATAAAGTTGTGACACATGCTGCTTTTACTACACTAAGAGAGATTGGTGTAGAAAAAAAAGTATTTACAGATAGTGAAAAAACGAATTACCCAGATGTTTGGAATGGATATAAAAATGTTAAGAAATTAAAATCACCACTTTATATCATCCATAGCATAGCCGACAAAACAATACCAATATGGATGGGAGAAGAATTAGCAAAAAGTGGTGGTAAAAAAGTAAAAATGTTAAAACTTGAAAACGCTGGGCACAATATTGTTTACGAAGACCCAACTGACAAAACTTGGAGCAAAATATTTGATTTCATTAACGACAAATAAGAAAGGTCAACATAGAATAATTATATTGACAACTTTATCTTTCCTTATTGGATGTTGTGACCTTCTTTGTGAACGTCAAAAACACGCAGAACTAATCATTGAGAAAGTTGAACAGTTTAGAATTGAAAAAGGCGAACTACCCGAGAGGGTAACTGAAGTCGGAATTGATGACAATCAAGACCACCTTTCATTTTACATGAAGAAAAGTAAAGACGAATATGAAGTATGGTATGGGTTGACTTTAGGTTCTTCTAAAATTTATAACTCAAAGACAAAAAAATGGAGGGAAGAGGGTTAAACCATATTGTGCCTGATTTCTATGCTTTTTGTGAAATGGAATCTGCTAGACATACTTGAATTTATTAAAACACGAAACATTGACCATACCTTTCGAGCCGTCAGTTTTCGGATTAAAAGTTAATATCCACCTGATATTTGAATATCTGGCATTCTTTATTGCATTCCAGTATTACGTTAGATTAAGGAGGTTTACAAATGATCTTATTTCAAATAGAAACAGGATTTCGATTATACTAGGTGCAATTGCCGGAGCTCTTATTGGATCGAGACTGATTGGCTTTTTAGAAAATCCAATGATTACATTTAATACTAACACTATATTCCTTTTACTCAACACAAAATCTATCATGGGTGGATTGTTTGGAGGACTGTTGGGTGTTGAGATTTCAAAAACAATTATTAAAGAAAAACATTCCTCAGGAGACCTGTTTACCTTTCCAATTATTGTAGGAATATTGATTGGTCGTATCGGTTGCTTTTTAGCTGGTACAAATGAATTTACCTATGGCAATGAAACAGATTTCTTTACTGGTATGAATTTGGGTGATGGGCTGTTGAGACACCCTACTTCGTTATATGAAATCATCTTTCTGATCTTACTTTTCATCTTTTTAAAAAATATCACTTTTTGCACCCAAAAAGAAAGCGGGTTGTTATTTAAGGTTTTTATGATTTTATACTTTGGGTTTCGTTTCTTTATTGAGTTTATTAAACCAAATGTTTTTTATATTTTGGGGTTAAGCAGTATTCAATGGCTATGTATAATATGCTGGATATACTACATTCCAACATTTAAAAAAATAATAAAGAATGCCTACTAGAAAATATACATATTACGATTATACAATTAGTCTATGTCCTGAATGTTTAAAGCGGATTGATGCTAAAATCGTTTTTGAAGACAATAATGTCTACATGTTAAAAAGGTGTCATGAACATGGCAATTCCAAAGTATTAATAGCGGATGATATAGAGTATTACAAAAATATCCGAAACTATAACAAACCATCTGAAACGCCTTATAAGTTCAATACCAAAACTCATTATGGTTGTCCTTATGACTGTGGGCTTTGCCCTGACCATGAACAACATTCTTGCCTAACAATCATTGAGATTACCGATCGGTGCAATCTAACTTGTCCCACCTGTTACGCTGGTTCTTCACCAACACATGGAAGACATAGAACATTTGAGGAAGTCAAAACAATGCTAGACACTATTGTCGCGAATGAAAAGGAACCTGATGTTGTTCAAATTAGTGGTGGGGAGCCAACACTTCATCCGCAATTTTTTGAAATTCTTGACTATGCAAAAACGCTACCCATAAAACATATTATGGTGAATACAAATGGTCTTGAAATTGCCAAGGATTTTGAATTCGCCAAACGTTTGAAAAGCTACTCTCCCGACTTTGAAATCTATTTACAGTTTGATTCATTTAGAGAAGAAGCTCTATTTTCATTGCGTGGAGCTAATCTGAAAAAAATCAGAGAAAAAGCTATTGAAAATCTCAACACATTAAATCTTTCAACAACCTTAGTAGTTACACTCCAAAAAGGTCTTAATGATGATGAAATAGGTGAAATAATCGATTATGCTCTTAAACAAACATGTGTAAGAGGAGTAACCTTTCAGCCCACACAAATAGCAGGCAGGCTTGACAACTTTAACCAAGACACAGACAGAATCACACTTACCGAAGTCAGAAGAAAAATAATGGAGCAGACAGATATTTTTAATCCGGATGATTTGATTCCCGTTCCTTGCAATCCTGACACCTTGGTAATGGGATATGTACTAAAGTTAGCAGGAAGCAATATCCCACTTACAAGATATATTAATCCGGCTGACCTGCTTGATAATAGTAAGAACACAATTGTGTATGAGCAAGACGAAGAACTTCATCGCAAAATGTTTGAAATATTTAGCACAGGAACATCCACAGACAAAGCATCCTCCAAACTACATAGCTTACTTTGTTGCCTTCCTTTTGTTGAAGCCCCTACCCTTAGTTATGACAACTTATTTCGAATAATTATCATGCAATTTGTTGACGCCTACAATTTTGACGTTAGGGCTATAAAGAAGTCTTGTGTCCACATTGTAAATAAGGACAATAAAATAATACCCTTTGAAACTATGAATCTTTTCTACAGAGATGACAAGCAGGAGTATTTAGAAAAGCTTAAATCACAATCAATTTAACTATCTACAAATGGATGGAATACTATTTTTTATAATAATGGTGTATGTGGTTTGCCACATACCAGCTATACTTATGCTTATCTTGGGCTTAAGTAGACTTAATACAAGACCAGAGCATGCAAAGAAATTGTTAATAGCTGCCGGAATTTATTTTCTTATCGGAGGTGGAATTTGCGGAGGGTTAATGAATTCCTAGAGTAGACTGAAAAATATGAATTGGATCCTCTTAATTATTGCCGGCCTGTTTGAAGTTGCCTTTGCATTTTGCCTGGGCAAAGCAAAAGAAACCACCGGCTCGGAAATGCATGCCTGGTATGCAGGATTTCTGGTAACCCTTACCATAAGTATGGCATTGTTAATTAAAGCCACACAAACGTTGCCCATCGGCACCGCTTATGCCGTGTGGACAGGCGTGGGAGCCGTGGGTACGGTGGTAGTCGGAATTTGGGTCTTTAAAGAACCCGCTACTTTTCTGCGCTTGTTTTTTATTACCACGTTAATTGCGTCTATCATCGGGCTCAAAGTAGTTTCACACTGACAATAGTTAGTCGTATACAATGAAAAACAAAGCAAACTTTAACTATGCTGACTTTGAAGTAGTAAAGAATATAGCCTTGACTTTTCCAGGCACGGAAGAAAGTATTTCGCACGAAGGAACACCTTCTGTAAAAGTTCGTGGCAAACTGATGTGCCGCCTTCACGACAATGGCCTGTTTATTCCCATCCGGCTTGACTTTAAGATCCGGGATAAATATTTAGACAGTCATCCTGAAATTTTTCATTTGCCCGATCACTTTAAAGCCTATCCCTACATTTGTATGTGGTTGCATAATTATGACAAAGTACTAATAAGGGAAGTACTGGAGGAAAGTTGGAAAGAGCTTGCTACCAAAAAGCAAGTCAGGGAATATGAGAACATGAAAATACCGAAGGGTTAAGCAAGAAACTTACTATAAACTTTATGGACTTAAACACAGAATTCCAGGTATTGAAATCTAAAGACATTGACAAACTGCACGAACTGATATCGGTTTTTGAAATAGTTTTTGAAATGAAAGATCTCAACCGACCGCACAATGTGCACTTACAAAGACTATTAGAAAAAGAAAATTTCCTTGCGATTGTGGCTTTGAATAATCATAAAGTGATTGCAGGACTCACGGTTTATGTCCTTGACCCATACTATTCTGAGAAACCATTGGCTTACATTTATGACCTTGCCGTATTGACTGAATTCCAACGAAAAGGAATAGGAAAAAAACTAATTGACTTCACTAAAGAATACTGTAGACTTCAGGGTTTTGACGAGGTTTTCGTTCAAGCTGAAAAAGTGGATGATTATGCGGTTGACTTCTATCGATTAACAAATCCCACAACCGAAATGCAAGTAGTTCACTTTTCATATGCTTTAAACAGAAGAGGATTAGAATATTAGATTGTCATTGCCTGCCTGCTCCGCCAACTGGCGGATTCGGCAAAGGCAGGCGGGCAAGCTTGATAAAGCATTGATCGAAAATAATATTTCATAATTCAACAATAACGACAATCGAGCTCTGGCGCGACCCGCAATCTCGTGAATGATCCGCGAATCTTGTCTCAGATCAACGAGATCGCGGGTCGCGTTTTGAATATACGTTGCCGCGGTGAAGTAAAGTTAACTTGCCCGCGATGACAGGATAAAAACAAATCAGTCTATTCGATTGGCATTGCGAGCCAGCTTTAGCTTGAGGTCGGTGTTAACACCTCTACCCAGAAGACAATTAACAAAACCTACCATCGAAGAACAGGCGGTTCACTTTTCCTACGCATTTAACAAGCATAGATGAGGAAGGGTAATTGGTATTCGAGAGCAGTTAATTTGAAAGAAATTGAATCAAATCCTTTGAAAATAATCGTTTAGGGGCTTTGAATTTGTAGCAAATAATTTTTGAATATTAACACATATTTATTGTTTATCAATAAATATTAATCATATTTGTGGCATACTTCTAACTCTTAAAGATTATGTCAACAAAAAACAACTTCGTATTTAAGGCCTTGCATGTTATTGCCTGGATCATTTTTGTGGGTCTGTCCATTGAAGCCGGGGCCTTGATACTCAATTTCATTTTCAGCCTTTTTAAACCTGAATTCGTCCAGAATCTGTATCAAAAATTGGACTTAACCGACATGTATGCGGTTAACCCGTGGATATTTTACGGGATGTATAGTTTTATCCTGTTCATTGCGATTATGAAGGCCTATTTGTTTTATCAGGTCATCATGCTGGTAAACAAACTTGATTTGACTAAACCTTTCAGCACCTATGCAGCTGATCAGATTACAAATATCAGTTACAACATCTTTTCTATCGGGCTCATAAGCTACATAGCCCGGCAAACCGCAAAAAGTTTACCGCATTATGGATTTAATACTGACACGTTAAACCACTTTTGGGCAGACAGCGAAGCTTATATATTAATGGCGGCTGTCGTCTATGTAATCGCCACTATTTTTTCGAGAGGCGTTGAAATCCAAAATGAAAACGATTTAACCGTTTAACCCATGCCAATCATTGTAAACGTAGACGTCATGATGGCCAGGAGAAAGATGTCATTGAATGAGCTGTCAGAAAAAGTAGATTTAACGTTATCCAATCTTTCTATCTTAAAAACAGGAAAAGCAAAAGCCATCCGGTTTACCACGCTGGAAGCTATCTGCCGGGCCCTGGAATGTCAGCCCGGTGATATTTTGGAATACAAAGAAGATAAGAAATAAACCCGGGGGCAATGAAGGTTTTAATTACAGGCGCGACTGGCAATGTTGGGATGGAAGTTATAAAATCCTTGCAAACCATTGACCACACACTTGACCTCTATGCCGGAGTGAGAGACCTGCAGGCGGACAAACCTAAATTTGCCAATCTCACCACGAAGGTTGAAGTTTTTGATTTTCTGGATAGCACCTCTTATCCAACAGCCCTTCGCGAAGTTGACGTACTTTTTTTACTCCGGCCCCCACAAATCTCGGCCGTTGAAAAATATTTTAAGCCTCTTATTGACGCGTGCCAGGCTACCGGAGTGAAGCACATTGTTTTTTTGTCGGTGCAAGGAGTTGAGAACAGTAAAATCATTCCGCACCATAAAATTGAAAAACTGATTGTCGACAGCAGAATCCCGTATACTTTTTTGCGGCCCGCCTATTTTATGCAAAACTTTACCACCACCCTGCGTAACGATCTGGTGACCAATAAACAAATCTACCTGCCTGCCGGTCATGCTAAATTTACACTCATAGACGTGCGCGACATCGGGGCTGTTGCTGCAACGATCCTTACAAACCTTTCACACCATATCAATAAAGCCTACGACCTAACGAGTAATGAAAAGATGACCTTTCAGGAGATGGCAGTAATGTTAAGTAGAAATTCAGGTACTCAGATTCAGTTTAAGTCTCCCAACCTGCTAAGTTTCTTCCTAACCAAAAGGAAAGAAAAGATTCCTGCCATGTTTATTCTTGTGATGATTATGCTGCACTATCTGCCACGTTTTCAAGCGGAGCCAGCCACAACCCATTGGGTTGCAAAAATCATACACCGGCAACCCACCACCTTTGAGCAATTTATACAGGATCACAAATCGTTATTGACGGCATGAAGTAAAGCTCTTCGCATAAGCAGTTATCTAATAACAGACAGGTCGAGCCACCTTAAGACACTCTTGCTGTGTAGAAATTTTTTCTCAAATACGCTCACTATTTTAAAGCATCCACTTTTGACGACACTTGTCATGCTTTTGCAAGAACATTCTACTGAAATGTAGGATTGATATACTTCTTTTCAATAATCATATAATAGTAACCGCACTATTCCCCTTCACCTTTGCATAAATCTTTAGCAGAATCAAGGGTCTTGCATAAAGGAGAGCACAATAAATTAATCTTAACTAAATAAAAAATGAGAAATTCAAGAGATCAACATGACAGTGATGTACTACAAGATAGTACTTCCGAGAAGAGGATACTGACAGGCATGTTTCGCGACCGTGAAAGTACGGAAAGCGCTTACAATGCATTGAGCGAAAGAGGATATTCAAAAGATGATATCAACCTGGTGATGTCTGACAAAACCCGCAAAGCCCATTATTCTGATGCCGCTGAAGAAACTGAAATCGGAACCAAAGCTGCAGAAGGTGCTGGTAAAGGATCCGCTATCGGAGGCACTATTGGGGCCATTGCAGGTGTAATTGCTGCCATCGGTACAAGTGTGGTGATTCCGGGACTAGGTATTTTAATAGCAGGACCTATTGCTGCGGGATTAGCCGGAGCGGGTGCTGGTGGATTAGCAGGTGGTGTAATCGGAGCCCTGGTGGGTTCGGGCATACCCGAAGCAAGAGCTAAACTATATGAGTCTGGTATCGAAAAAGGTAATGTAGTTATTTCGGTAACTCCAAGAAATAACGAAGATGCTGAATATCTTGAAAATAATTGGAAGACCAACCGCGGTGAAGAAATTCACTGGTAATAAATAAAACTCTTACGCAAGGGGATTTCGTCCCCTTGCCTATTCTAAAATTCAATAAAACTTTATAATGAAAAATCTAATTAATATTAAATCAATCCTGATACCTGCTCTCTTGATAGCAGGTTCATTCCTGGTTGTATCCTGTTCGGAAAATAGAACGAACACGGCTGATTCAAATGCAGACTCAAGAGATGCAGCGTCAAGAGATACAGACTCAAACGAAGTTGCTCAGCAAGAAAACATTGCAAAAATGGCTTCAGATGACCAAACTATTGTAGTGGTAAAAAATGACAATGACGCAAAGTTTCTGGTGGATGTAGCTGAAATGCAGTTGGAAGAAATCAGCTTGGGGAAATTAGCACAGCAAAAAGGTAATACGCCTCAGGTTAAGGAACTAGGAAAAATGATGGAAGCAGCGCATACCAAAACGTTGACCGAAGTAAAGGCCCTGGCGCAATCCAAATCAGTTTCCATTCCTACCACAGTAACGGAAGACTCGCAGGATGTTTACCAAAAACTGAATGATAAAACAGGAAATGATTTTGGTAAAGCGTATAGCGATATGATGGTTGAACATCATGAAGATGCCATCGAAATGTTTGAAAAGATCTCCACCGATTCTGAAGATATTGAAATCAAAAGATGGGCTACTGAAAAGCTTCCCGGTTTAAGAACACATCTTAGACAAGCAGAAGAAAGCAAGAAGCAAAATGATGAAATGAAATCATAAATTTAATCTGGACAGGTTCACGTTATCACCAATATATGTAATAACAAATGCTGGGGAATGATACTAAAACCTGAATAGTTAAATTTATTTTAAAGTGCAGTGAACCCTTGTTTGCTGCACTTTTCTATTGAATACCTCCCCACCCTCTCTCAAGAAGAGATCCACTATGTTTTAAAAAATCAGGTATGGAAACTTCAGTACCCATGGAAGATAAAGAACTGGATGACATCAAAAAGGATGAGAAAGTACAAAGAGCCCTCATTGAAAATTCCAGTACTGGCCATAAGGAAAGTACGAGTACGTTAAAGAAAGAGGCGCCACTCCTGGGCATAACAGCCATCATATTCTTAATAGGTAGTGCCCTGTATTTTCTGTTAGGTTGGCAAAGGCTACCGATTTCGAGTATATATATTCCACTGGCACAAAAATTTCTCCTCGCGGTTATATTCATTTCCCTGGTATTGATGGGTACCCGGCTACTAAAAAAAATAATTAACCGTAGAATAGAAGATAAAACCACCGTATTTAATTTCAATCGCATTGCCGACTTGTTTGCCGGCATTTTCATTTTAGCCATCTTTCTTTCATTGCTGTTTGCCAACTGGTATGCTGCGATGGTCTCCTTTGGCATTGTTTCCCTGATACTTGGGTTTGCTTTACAGAATCTTATTATAAGTTTTTTTGGATGGCTATACATTCTTATCCGCAAGCCTTACGAAATAGGAGACCGGATACGGATTGGTAGTGTGTTTGGCGATGTGATCAACGTAAGTTACATCGATACAACGCTGTGGGAGTTTAAGGGCGATTATTTATCGGGCGATCATCCCAGTGGCCGCACGATACGATTTGCTAATTCAAAAGTTTTCAGCGAATACGTTTATAATTACTCCTGGCCTTTATTTCCTTTTATTTGGAACGAACTTAGTTTGTTCATCTCGTATAAAAGTGACTTTAAATTTACCAGCGATACCATCAAGCGTATTGTGAAAGCAGAAATTGGTGAAGCCATGGTGAGGCGCGTAAAGCGTTTTAAAATTATTCTGGCAGACACACCTGTGGATGAACTGGACGTTACGGAATATCCATCGATCATCTTAACAGCTAACGCTAACACATGGGTAGGTGTAATTGTGCGATACCTCGTGGAACCAAAAAATTCAGGTCGGGTTAAGAAACAACTCTTTGAAGTGGTGATGGAGGAACTAAAGAAATACCCGGAAAAAGTTATTTTTCCAAATACCACTATGTAGTGACACGCCTGGCGGCATACGGTTCTCCGCAAATTAATTTTTAATACTTACCTTCGATTGTTCAGCAACGGTGGGCAGCGTTGACTTTGTATACCCACTGGTGTCCGCATTTAAAATTTACAACATGAAAATAACTCTACTGGCAGGACTCCTTTTGCTCCTTCACACTTCTGCGCACGCACAAAAACCACGGGCGCGCGACCTTGGAATTCCTTTTAATGGTACTACCGGAAAATTTAATGCTATCACGGATGTAAAAGGTGTTGAGGTAGGGTATAGTACCATCATTTCAGGACACGGTAAAAATATACGAGGAAAAGGACCTGTTAGAACCGGAGTAACCGCCATTCTGCCAAGAGGTAGAAACAATAATCCTGTTTTTGCCAATTGGTATTCGCTGAATGGAAACGGTGAAATGACAGGTACAACCTGGATAACGGAATCAGGTTTTTTAGAAACACCTATTATGATCACCAATACCAACAGCGTGGGAGTTGTGAGAGATGCGGTGCTCAAGTGGTTTGTTAAAACAGGTTGGTACAAAGAAGATTATTGGTACACCTACCCGGTTGTTGCCGAAACGTATGATGGCGACCTGAACGATATTTATGGATTTCATATAAAAGAAAATCATGCTTATGAAGCATTAGACAATGCCAAATCAGGTTTTATTAAAGAAGGGAATGTGGGCGGTGGCACGGGCATGATGTGTTTAGGCTTTAAAGGAGGAACAGGGTCCGCTTCACGCATTCTAAAAATTGGAGATTCAACCTATACGGTAGGTGTTTTAGTACAATCAAATTTTGGTGCCAAACGGCATTTGACTATTGCCGGTGTTCCCGTTGGCAAAGAATTAATAGACACTTTGAATTATGAAATCAAAGCACCACCCTCCTATCAGCAGGAAGGCGATGGCTCCATCATTGTGGTGGTGGCAACCGATGCACCCATCTTGCCACATCAATTAAAAAGAATAGCGGCCAGGGTAGCTATTGGAATAGGTATAGTTGGAGGATATGGAAATAATGGCTCAGGCGACATTTTTATTGCTTTTTCAACTGCCAATCCATCAGCCTTTCAACGTGATAATTTTACAAAAATTGATGTTCTGCCTAATGATTTAATGAATCCTCTTTTTGAGGCCACAGTGCAGGGTGTGGAAGAATCTATTATTAACGCCATGATTGCGGCTGAAACGATGGAAGGTATTAACGGCAATAAGGCCTATGGGCTGCCTGGTAATTTAGTGGTTGATATTTTAAAGAAGTATAACAGAATAAAATAGAGCTATAAACTTAAAAAAGCATTGACAGAAAATGGATGGAGATTTAATCATGTATAAATAGATGGCCAAGAATACTACAAATAATCACGATGAACGCATTGCAACGATGACGTTTGCATCCGTCTATCCCCATTATCTTGTAAAAGTTGAAAAGAAAGGCAGAACGAAAAAAGAATTACACGAGGTGATTGAGTGGTTAACGGGATATAACGAAAAGAGACTTCAAGAACTAATCTTAGAAAAAGCAACCTTTGAGACCTTCTTTCAACAGGCGAAAATAAACCCCAACGCACATCTAATCACAGGTGTTATCTGTGGATATCGGGTAGAAGAAATCTCCAATCCGTTAACACAACAAGTAAGGTATTTAGATAAACTGGTAGATGAGTTGGCGAAAGGACGTAAAATGGAAAAGATTTTGCGCATTGCATAGACGACTAAAAATTCAAAGAATTCCTTATATGAAATTAGTTTAAAGAAACAATAATATGGGAACCACTCAAATTACAATTGAAGCGATCGTAGCGGCCGACAAACAAAAAGCCTGGGATTATTACACCCAACCCGAGCATATAACAAAATGGAATTTCGCTTCAGACGATTGGCAATGCCCAACGGCCAGTAACGACATGAGGGTAGGTGGCACCTATGCTGCCCGAATGGAAGCAAAAGATGGAAGTTTTGGGTTTGACTTTGAAGGCATTTATCTGCAGATCGAGGAAGGTAAAAATTTTATTTATAAGCTTGCCGATGGAAGACAAGTTTCGGTGAACTTTGAAAGTCATGCCAAGGAAACAAAAGTAACGGTAACGTTTGATGTAGAAACTGAGAATTCGATAGAACTTCAAAAAAATGGCTGGCAGGCCATTCTCAACAACTACAAAAAATACACGGAAGAAAATTGAAATTCAATAAAAGTTCTTAAACAGAACCTGTATGGCAGAAATTAAAACAAAACAAACGAAAGCAAATGTTCGTGAATTTATCAACACCTTTGCTAATACTGATCAAAAACGAAAAGACAGTTTTGAATTGTTAAAACTGATGCAGGAAGTTACAGGTCACAAACCAAAAATGTGGGGTCCGTCCATCATCGGGTTTGGAAGCTTTCATTACAAATCTGACAGAAGTAAACAAGAAGGGGATTGGCCACTGGTTGGATTTTCGCCACGCAAAGCTGCTATTTCTCTGTATGTTTATTCTGGCAGTGAAAAACACAAGCATTTATTAAAAAATCTAGGGAAGTATAAAATGGGTAAAGCGTGTATTTATGTAAAGAAACTTTCGGACATAGACCAACATGAACTTAAAAATCTGATTCAGGAAACCATTGGTTTTTTAAAATCGAAATATGAAATTCAATAAATCACCACTGATAAATCAAATTCCAATTAAATTAATCTAACAAATGTTGAAGGAAATACATCCAAAGTTACCCATGAGAAACAAAGCGGTAACAAAAGAATTTTACATTAACCAACTAGGTTTTCAGGTTTGGGGCAATGCTGGCTTCGAGGGATACCTCATGGTGCACCAGGATGCCATTCAGATTCATTTTTTTGAATTTCACGAACTTAAGCCCACAGAAAATTACGGACAAGTCTATATCAGAACAGATAACATCGATTCTCTTTACCAGAGTTTCCTTGATAGAAAAATCCCAATTCATCCCCAGGGACATTTAGCAATTAAACCCTGGGGGCAAAAAGAATTTTCAATACTGGATCCTGATAATAACTTGCTTACGTTCGGGCAAAGTATATAGCCGATTGACGTCAGAAGCGAACTACACATCCGGGGTGGCTTTCAATATTGTTCATACCACTCAAACCGCTCTTTTATTATTCGCTGTTTCTCAGCTTTGATATGCGCTAAATAGGATTTGGCTACAGGCGAAAAACTTTTTCCCTTTAACCAGATTAAATGCCAGATTGATTTGATGGGAAAACCCTTCACCGGAATAATTTTTAACTCACCATTATTCAATTCATTCTTAATTCCTATCAACGGCATAATAGAATAACCCAACCCGGCAATCACTGCCTGTTTCACGGCTTCATTACTGGTGAGTTCCATCTTCTTGTGCACTGGCAACTTATTGCGTTCAATATATTTTTCCATTACAAGGCGTGTGCCTGAACCTGGCTCACGATAAATTAAGGGCAAGGACTCAAAAACAGATTTATTATAATGCTTTGAACGCAACACAGAATTTGCAGCTCCTACCAGATAAAGTTTATTCTGAATAAGATCTACTTTGTCAACAGATACTTGTTCGGGCACTACCGATACCAACGAGAAATCCACTTCATTTTTTTCCAGGCTATTCAATACTTTGGTTTTGTTGGTTACATCCAACACCAACTCAATACCCGGATGCTTTTTGAGAAAATCGGCAAGAAAATAAGGCATCACATACTTACCCGTGGAAACAACAGAAAGCTTTAGCCGGCCAGAGAGTTGGCCTTTATACACTGTCGTTTTATAGTTAATTTCATAAACCTGGTTCACAATATTTTCAGCGGCTGCTGCGATCTCTTTTCCAAAGTCGGTGACATAGAGTTTTCGTCCAACAATCTCCGTTAATGGAATGTCGAATTGGTCTTGCAGATTTTTAAGTTGTATCGATACGGCAGGTTGGGTAAGGTGAAGTTCTTCTGCGGCTTTCGTGATGCTTTGTGTTTGCGTGACTTTGAGAAAAACCTGCAGTTGATGCAATGTATAGTTCATAAATATACGTTATGTAAAACATTACAAATATAAATATAAATAAATGGTTCTGTTTTCACAGTTTTGTACCCGAAAATAAAAATCGATTCTGAAAATAACATTAATTTTTTAAACGATGAACACGAAATTAAACTATCAACTGATCGATGGAACATTTGCAGCCGAGGATGCATCCAAAATTCTTCTTGAGATTGTCAATAATAAAATAAATTTTCACAATCTTCAGATTTTCTCCATCCGGGAAACATCACACGGTGACACAGAACACTCGGAAAAACGAATTGAAGCGCTACTGAAAACCGCCAACGCCATCCGTAAAGAATTAGCCACCGCCCAGATGAACGGATGTAAAGTAAAAGTACAGTGCCCGATAGAAATTACTATTCTGAAAAAATAAGAAGCGTTGGTTGGTCTATAAAAATTTAACCTTCCATGGATTATGCCCTGCTACTCGATAACCTGACCAACCCTGCGCTGCTCTTTTTTGTCTTGGGGGTATTTGCTGTGCGGCTCAAGAGTGACCTGGAAATCCCACCTAATTCTTCCAAATTTATTTCGCTCTATCTGTTGTTTTCTATCGGGTTTAAAGGCGGTCAGGAGCTTGCCCACAGTCCCTTTACCATGGAAATTATTTGGTCTGTTTTGTTTGGACTGGTGGTAGCCTGCGCAATTCCCTTTTACACGTTCTTCATTCTTAAAAGAAAACTTAGCATTGATGATTCGGGAGCTATTGCGGCCGCCTATGGGTCAGTAAGTGCTGTAACTTTTGTAACCGCAACTTCATTTCTGGAAATCCAGAGCCTCACCTTCAGCGGACACATGGTAGCCGTGATGGCATTGATGGAGGCACCTGCTATTGTGATTGGTGTTATTCTTATTCGATTATATACCAAGAGAGAGAATAATGCACCTCGCTTAAGAAGCGTGATCAAACATTCATTTACCAATGGCAGCGTACTGTTAATTTTAGGGAGTCTGGTGATTGGTTTTCTGGCGAATGATCAACAAGCTTTAGGCATTAAGCCATTTACAACGGACCTCTTCAAAGGATTTCTGGCCATCTTTCTTTTAGATATGGGGATTGTGAGCGGCAAGAAACTGCAGGATTTTGTAAAGTCGGGGGGCTTCTCTACCGTTTTTGCCATTTTAATTCCTTTATTCAATGGTTGTTGTGTTGCAGTGGCTAGCGGTTTTATTACGGATGATGTGGGCAACCGCTTTATCTTTTCGGTGCTCGCTGCCAGTGCCTCTTACATAGCTGTTCCGGCTGCCATGAAAATAGCAGCACCGAAAGCCAATCCGGGCATTTATTTTCCCATGGCACTTGCCATTACATTTCCCTTTAACATTACGCTGGGATTACCGATCTATCTTTCCGTGATCCATGCCAGCTAGATAAGCTACAACAAGTAGGTCAACAATCATTCACCCTCTCTCTAAAATAAAAAAACTCAAAATAATTTGCGTAGCTAAATAGCTACATATACATTTGTAGTCAAATAGCTTCAGAATGAATTCCTCCTTCAAAGAGGTCTTCCATCCAGGCTATTCCATAATCATTGATACATAACTTACAGATGAATTTAAGACGAGATGTATTTCAAGCCATTGCAGACCCTACCCGAAGAGCCATCCTTCTACTGGTTGCTGCGCAATCCATGACAGCCGGAGCGATCGCTTCAAACTTCGACACCGCGAGACCTACCGTATCCAAACACTTACAGATACTTACAGAATGCGAATTGCTAGAACAAACTCAAACCGGCAGGGAAGTGTATTATTTCATCAATGCAAAAAAGATGAAAGAAGTAGCAGACTTTATTGAACCATTTCGCACTATGTGGGATGACCGATTTAATAAACTGGAAACCATCATGAAAAAACATAAAAGCAAATAAGATGGAGCGAAAAACAAAAATCCATGCCGAAGATGGCAAACAGGAGTTGATTATCACCCGCGAATTTGATTTGCCGCTCGAGTTGCTATTCAAAGCATATGAAGAACCGGAACTTATTGCTCAGTGGATGGGAACAAAAGTGGTGAAGCTTGAAAATAAAAAACATGGTGGCTGGCGTTTCGAAACATCCGATCCGAAAGGAAATGTAGTCTTTCAAGCCCATGGCACCTACCATGAGTTTGTTCCCAATCAAAAAATCACGCGTACCTTTGAAATTGAGAACACCCCTTTTGATGTGCAACTTGAGTTTCTGGAGTTTGAGAAACTAACTGACAATACCAGCAAACTCACCATGCACATTATCTACCGATCACTCGCGCTGAGAGACCAAATGCTACAATTGCCTTTTGCGCAAGGTCTCAATATGGCTCATAACCGGTTACAGGAAATTCAAACCAAATTAAAATAGCAAGTTATGACAGCAACTAAACGCAATAAAATTATCTATTGGGTGGCAACGGTCTGGTTGGCTCTCGGAATGGTTTCCACCGGAGTTGTACAGTTAATTCAAATGAAAGAAGAAGCAGCGTTGTTTGCTCGTTTGGGTTATCCCATGTATTTATTAACCATTCTTGGTGTATGGAAAATCTTAGGGGTAATAGCGGTGTTAGCCCCCCGGCTTCCGCTCCTCAAAGAATGGGCATATGCAGGCTTTTTCTTTACCATGTCAGGCGCCCTATTATCGCATGGGGCTCTGGGTGATGAAGCTATTGAATTTTTCGGACCATCCTTATTAATAGTCCTTACCATGGTGTCCTGGTATTTCAGTCCATATACCTACCGCAAGCAAATTGAACTAATGAAATTCTCCGGGTGATGAATAAAGCTGTAGCTGCGTTTAGATTCACAATGCTGGAGTTTGTAAATTACCTGATCAAGAAAATATTAACATCAAGTCAAATCAACCGTGATAAATAAACCAGTATGAGTAAAATCAATAGCAGCAAAAACAAGTTGACGGCCGAACATCGGAGTGAAATCATCTTAGCACTTCGGGCGCGTTTTGAAAAAAATATGAACCGCCATAAAAGTATTAAGTGGTCAGAAGTGCAGGCAAAACTCGAGGCCAATCCGGCAAAACTTTGGTCACTGAATCAAATGGAAATAACCGGTGGCGAACCAGATATAGTGGGCTATGATAAGAAGACGGGTGAATACATTTTTTATGATTGCTCTGTGGAAAGTCCTGCTGGCCGCAGAAGTATTTGTTATGACCCCGAGGCGCTTGATTCACGAAAAGAAAATAAACCTAAAAACAGCGCACTTGGAATGGCTGCCGAAATGGGCATTGAAATTTTAACAGAGGAACAATACCGCGAGCTACAACAACTCGGGAAGTTTGATACCAAAACATCGAGCTGGATTAAAACACCTGATCCAATCAGAAAACTAGGTGGAGCCATCTTTGGTGATTGGCGTTATGGCCAGGTCTTCGTGTACCATAACGGAGCAGAATCATATTATGCCGCTCGGGCATTTCGGGGATCCGTGCGGGTTTAATCCTGGTTTTTCCTACCCATTTGGGTAGTAACTTCTTCTCCTCATAACTGCTGCGGATAAAAATAAATGAGAAAATATTTGCGCAACCATATAATTGCATTAAATTTGCAATCACTTGGTAGCAAATAATAAAAGCTTATGGAAACAAGACGAGATATTTTTCAGGCGATAGCAGACCCTACAAGACGAGCCATTATCATGTTGTTGGCGGTGGGAGCCATGACGCCTAATGCGCTGGCCGAGCATTTTAAAAGTAGCCGGCAAGCAGTTTCTAAACACTTACAAATTTTAACGGAGTGTGAGATTTTAAAACAAGAACAACAAGGCCGCGAAATACACTATCACCTGAACACTGAAAAAATGAAAGAGATTGAAAAATGGGTAGAACAATTTAAAATGCTTTTGGCAAAACGTTTTGATCAATTAGATGAAGTATTGAAAAAACTTAAATCCCCGAAAAAATGAACAAAGCAATTTTATTCAACTTCACGGTTGACAAGAAAAACAACAAAATAAAAGTAGAACGGTCATTTGAGGCACCCTTAGACCTGGTGTGGGCAGCCTGGACAGAATCTGACATTCTTGACCAATGGTGGGCCCCTCAACCTTATCAGACAGTTACAAAATCAATGAACTTCACAGAAGGTGGTCGTTGGCACTATTATATGCGAAGCCCTGAAGGCGATAAACATTGGTGTTTATTTGATTATGAAGTCATCAAACCCTTAGAACATTTTTCGGGAATTGACGCTTTTTGTGATGAGCATGCGGTCATGAACAATACAAAGCCACGAGTAAGATGGGGCAGCGATTTTAGTTCGCATGAAAATGAAACGTTAGTAACTATCGAATTACAATTTGAAAAACTTGAAGATTTAGAAACGATTATCCAAATGGGCTTTAAAGAAGGCTTTACTGCCGGCCTTGAAAATCTGGATCAATACATTTCAGCTCAGTTTTATCTAAGAAAACAAAACAAACGCGACAACAAAGCACGCGTTTCTACTTACGTTAATTTTCCGGGCACTACCGAAGCAGCATTCAATTTTTATAAGACGGTATTCAGAACAGAATTTATTAATGGCATACAACGTTTTGGTGAACTTCCTCCCGACCCCAACCAACCGCCCCTTACAGAAGAGGTAAAAAAAATGGTTCTCCATGTAGAGTTGCCAATTGTTGGCGGTCATATTTTAATGGGAACTGATGCGCCCAAAGAAATGGGATTTACCCTAGCCAAGGGAAACAACATGCACATTCAACTTGAGCCGGAATCGAGAGCCGAAGCCGACCGGATATTCAACGAACTTTCGGCCGGTGGAAAAATTGAAATGCCAATTCAGGAAATGTTTTGGGGCGCCTACTTCGGCAGCTTCACCGATAAATTTGGAATTAACTGGATGATTAACTGTCAAAATAAATAAAGATGGAAGCACTATCTTCAATAGTAATTGCATTAAGCGCACTTTCCTTGCTTAGTTTGTTTGTTTTACATTTTGTCAGTCCGGAGTTTAAACCCAGCTGGCGGATGATAAGTGAATATGCGTTAGGAACTCATAAATGGCTGATCACTTCATTTTTTGTTTTATGGGGATTGGCATCCATGATACTTGCCGTCTTTCTTTGGGCACAAGTAAGTAGTACTTGGGCAAGAATAGGAGTCTTGTTGGTTTTTATCTCTGGTGTCGGAGCCTTGATGGGCGGCTTGTTCGATGTAAAACATAAACTACATGGCCTGGCATTTGCGCTTGGCGTTCCAACTCTTCCTATAGGGGCGTTGCTTGTTAGTTATCATCTTATTTCATTTACTCAGTGGCAAACACAGAAAATTGTATTGCTAGGGTCGAGCTACAGCCTGTGGATAAGTATGATCCTGATGGCTGCAAGCATGGGACTACTCATAAGTGGATTCAAGAAAGCCGGTTTGCCGATGGGCCCGGAAATTGAACCACCGAAAGAATTACCAAAAGGAGTTGTTGGTGTCAATGGATATTTCAACCGAATACTTGTTTTATGTTATTTGCTTTGGCTGATAACTATGGCGAATGTTGTTTGATAAATTTTAATTAGGTCTTAAAAATAATTTTCTATGAAAAATAAAATCCTAAACGTGCTAGCAATCATATTTGGCCTTTTACTGATCAACGGAGGATTGAATAAATTCCTTAACTATATGCCTGTGCCCGATGATTTGCCCGAAGGACTAGTCAAGGACACAATGGCAATAGTGGAAATAGTCTGGTTGATGCCCTTAATCGGATTTGCAGAAATATTAGGTGGGTTGCTTATAATGTTTCCTAAAACGCGCGCACTAGGCGCATTGGTTGTATTTCCCGTTATGGTTGGAGTATTGCTAACTCATGTATTTGTTGCACCCAGTGGGTTAATGATTGCGCTTGTCATTTGGGCAATACTATTGTGGATAATTTGGGAAAACAGAATCAACTACCTGTCGCTTATCCGTAACAAATAACGACAAGTTATATGAAAGCAAAACTAAGCGATCGAGAACAAGTAGCTGAGCATATCAAAAAACTCGAGCCAGCATTGGCAAAAGTGATTGAACTGTTGCGTAAAATAATTCTAAGCACCGACAAAGAAATTGGTGAACGGATAAAATGGAATAGTCCCAGTTTTTATTATACAGGTGAAATGAAAGAGTTTGATCCCAAAGAATATAAAAGAGATCTTGTTGTGATGAATCTCCATAAAGGCAAAATCATGCTTGTCTTTCCCAGTGGCGCAAAAGCAAATGACCAATCAGGTCTTCTGGAAGGCGATTATAAAGACGGTAGACGAATTGCTATTTTCAAAGACTTGAAGGATGTAAAGGCAAAACAAAAAGTATTGCAAAAGATAATCAAAGACTGGTTGACCGTAGTGGACAACTAATAGAATTACCTTTGGCAATAATTGAGGCTTTAATTCAAGAGGTTAGTCTTGTTATTTATATCTTTTAATCTTTTTTGTTTCCTCTGCAGAAGCCGGTTTCACTACCAGTGCAGCACCACCTCCGGCAGCAAGTTTTAATTTCAATATTGTTTTGCTGGTTACCGTATAGTTTTGAATAGCGTACGCCATGGGATTTGTTTCCCAATGTGCATCGGGTGCATCGCCATAGATGGTTACAACATAAGTCTTATTAGGTTCAAGGAAACTAAAACTTATCGGCACATCGCGTTTTTCTTCATCGGTAATGGCCCCGATAAACCAGGCTTGATTTCCTTTTTGCTTGCGGGCAGTTACAATATAATCGCCAGGCTCAGCTTCAAGCACTTTGGTATCATCCCAATCTACAGGCACATCTTTGATAAACTGAAATGCATCCAGATGTTTCTCATAATTCTCGGGTAAGTCGGCCGCCATTTGCAGCGGACTATACATGGTTACGTACAAAGCGAGTTGTTTAGCCAACGTGGTATGCACCTGGTATTTGTTTCCGGTATTATAGTAATCCAATTTGATCTGAAAGATACCTGGCGTATAATCCATCGGGCCACCCATCAGTCTTGTGAAAGGTAAAATAGTTTCGTGCTCAGGCGGGTTGCCGCTACTCCAGGCATTGAACTCATTACCTCGCGCAGCTTCGCTCGCCATCCAATTAGGATAAGTGCGATGCTGACCTGTGGGCCTTACTGATTCATGGGCATCCATCATAATTTTATTTGCCGCAAACTTTTCAGCCACACGTGTGAAGTGATTCACCATCCATTGTCCATCATGAAATTCGCCTCGTGGAATGATGCGTCCCACATATCCGGTCTTGACTGATTCATAGCCATGATCTTTCATAAAGCGAATGGCTTGATCGATTCTACGCTCATAGTTGGTTACAGAACTAGAGGTCTCGTGATGCATAATCAGCTTCACACCTTTTTCTTTTGCATAGGCTTGAAGTTCATTTACATTAAAGTCAGGGTATGGAGTTACAAAATCAAAAACTTCTTCCTTCCAATTGCCGGCCCAGTCTTCCCAGCCAACATTCCAGCCTTCTACCAGCACACCATCGAGTCCGTGTGTTGCTGCAAAATCAATAAACCGTTTTGTGTTTTGGGTAGTAGCCCCATGTTTTCCATTAGGCTTGAGTTTACTCCAATCTGTATTTTCTAAAATGATATTTCCCTGGTCGGCATAATTCCACGTAGCCGTGCCCATGTGCATGCCCCACCAGATACCCACAAACTTTTGGGGTTTGATCCAGCTTGTTTCTTTAATAACCGAAGGTTCGTTGAGATTAAGAATTGTTTTCGACATCAGTAAGTCCGCAGCTTTATAACTCACCAACACAGTTCGCCAGGGTGTATTACACGGAGTTTGCAGATAGGCTTTGTTGCCAAACGCATCAGGAGTCAATTCTGTGGAGAGCGAAAAATTTTCCTGGTTCACTTTCAGATACATAGCCGGATAATTGAGCAAAGCGGCTTCATGAATGTTGATGTACAACCCATCGGCTGAGTTCATCATGAAAGGTGTTTGCACAACGTTTTTACCAATGGGGGACCGGGTTCCTATTTCATTATACTTCTTCGATTCTGTTACCGCATCCACTTCACTAAGTGTGGATGTAGAGTAGGGATATTCATTAGTATCATAATCACCAGGAATCCAGAATGACTTATGGTTGCCAGTAAGATTGTAATGAGTTCGTTCACCGGTAACGGTGAAGTATGACAACTTTGTTTGTTCCGGAAACTCATACCGAAAGCCAAGACCATCATCAAAAAGACGAAAGCGAATAATCATGGTTCGACCGGTAGCCGTTTGCTGAAGGTGCGCTGCCAGTTCCCGATAGTTGTTAACTATCTCCTTTACTTCACCCCACACGGGGCTCCATTTTTCATTTACAGAAGTTGAGTCAATGCTCGAAAGTGTAAACCCTTCCGTCAAACCCGGCTGATCTTTTAGTTCAAGTCCCATCAGGCTTGGCTCGGTCACTTTTTTGTTGCCTATGGAAAGTTGGTAGGTAGGCTCACCTTTTTCCGTAAGCTGGAATTGCAACGTAAGTTTTTTCTGTGGCGAGGTTAAGGTCTGACCATAGACGCTAAGAGTAACAAAAAGCAGGATAATGATCGAAAGAGCTTTCATAAATAGGGTATTAAATCCGAAGTGAAGGTAAGTTCAACCAAACGGATAAAAAAATGAGTTTTCTCAGGTATTATGACTTATTGTTTTCTGGCTTCTTATAAGAATCTGGCGGAGTTACGCCCTATAGATACTCGTACGCATTGAAATATAAAGTATCCCTTGTCAACTCCTACACAGTAAGCGAAATGTTGTAAAGGCCAAAACCATTTGTAGCAAAGGAACCCACTGGTGCAGTTTTAGATAACCCGTCCGAATGCCCTTTGAAGGTTTTCATTTTAGCGAACAGCTTAGAAGTAAATTCATCAGGGAACGTTGCTAAATTTTACTCTTGCTTTTTGCGGAGTTGGTTCATCTCCCCACGGAAATAATTTGCCCTCCACTCCACCTCGTGCTTCGTATCCCATTCTGCCTCTGTTGGTAATCTACCGCCACCCCATTCACAATATGCTGCTGCGTGGTTGTTTTGCCGGCACCATTGGCACCGAGCAGATAAAGATATCTCCTTTGTTAACTATAAAGTTCACTGAATTAAGAGGAGCTTGTCCGTTGTAGTGTTTAGTAAGTTGTCTTGCTTCCAGCATAGTTGTGGGCTTGAGATGCAGTAATCCTTTTTCTGATGGAATCGAGTTGCACTTTCATTTCTTGCTGTATCGACAGCATTTGTTCGGATGTCAGATCAGGCGACTGCTTTCCATGATCATGATCAGCATGTTGATGGAGATCATGACTTTCATTACCCGGTACTTCAACCAGATTGCGCTTCCAGTTTTCAATGGCTATCCTCCAGGTCACCAATGAATCAGTCTTGTAGGTTGTGTCTTTTGCTAACTGATTCAAGTGTGTTTCTAACCGTTCTGCTAAAGCAACCGCTTCGTTATGTATTCTGGCAGCTTCAACTAAAAGGGAGTCTTGTTTTTTTGATGTAGTGCACTGAGATAAAACCATGCACAGAACCATAAAAAATATAAATTTCATTCTATCGTTCATTTATTATCTGTTATAACCGAAGCGTCTTTAAGAATGAAGTTCAAGTGATTAACATCTGTGTCATTTAACTGTAGCTTACCCACAACTTTAATAAGTTGATCTGCCTTAAGTTTGGGGTGTTTTGTTGAAAATATGATCTCTGCCACCGATTCAGGGCCTGCACCTCCGCAGAAAAAGCACTGCGCATAGGGATATTTTGAAAGTATGATTACGTTGTTGCCTTCTAATTCCATCGGCAGATAATGGCCTTGCAAAGTAATTTCCAGTCCTTCAACTGCTTTGATTTTACTGTCGAACATGGGCACCAGAAAATTTTCTTTATACTCCTGAAAGAACATGGATTTAAACTTAACTTTTGCAAAGAGTAACCACCCATCGGTTGATTGGGCGTGAGCGGTGCTCCCGTACAGAAAAACACAAATCAGCATGAACTCTTTCATGCCTGCTTGGGTCCCTGTAACCTTGCTCGTCCACACATCCGATGGTTATAGATATGAGCGGTAGCAATCAGTGTCGCCCCGCCACTGGTTAATACTATTTCCCAAATGTTAAGGCTAACTATGCGGCTCAGACCAATCCAGCTAAAACCCATTACTAATAGCCAGAGTGCGGAAAACTTTCTATGATACCTGAAATAGGAAGGTATCATTGAACTTATTCCAAGGAAAACACTCAAGGCAATGATACTTCCTTCTATATAAGGTTGATCTAAAAACGCAAGACTGGTAAATGCACTCAAACTCATGAGTAAAGGCACGGCAAGGCAGTGAAGTGCACATCCTGCGGAAGCCCAAAATCCAATTGAATCAAGGTACCGTTGAGAAAAAATAGTTTTCATGCTGTGATTCAGGTCTTAGTTTACACTTATTGTAAAGGAGAGATCCAAATCAGTTTCACCATCCGTAGCGGCAGAAGTTGCCGACTTCAAATCAGGTTGATGCTTTAAAATAATGCGGAATGAACCTGAAGCGGCTGCATCAATGGTAGTCCATGAAGTATTTAAGCCGAGGGGCAATCCATTTTCGTCCTGATCATTATAATTTACGGCATCAGCTCTGTTGTCGATATTTCCGTTTCCTGATGGATCTGAAAATACATTGTTTGTCCAGGAATAAAAGAACATATGTTCATCACCCTCTTCCTCTACTTCCTCAGTAATATTATATTCAGGATCTGATGGATTTGCCAATTCATTAATTAATGCAACGGTTAGCGTGTAGGACTTATTCCTCACCAGATTAATAGGCCCATCTACCTCAATGTTTTGTACACCTTCCCCATCCGGATCAGTAGCGTTTACGATTACAGTATTACCTCCACCCACAGGTGTAAATGTTAAAGTGGCTTTGGTGATTAATTCGGGTACATTTTCAGGCTCCGGATCATCACTGCAACTGGTAAGTAAAACCAATGCAGCGAAATTCATTGCCATGAATACGAAACGGGTGACCTCGAAAATTGATATTGAATTGTGCTTCATAGTTGTTATGGTTTTTAGTTGTAAAATGTTTCAATTGAACTCGGTCAGGAAATATTTTAATTCATGGTAGCAAAAAACCAGTTCTGCTTTTCTGAATAACGAACACGTTCAAACCGGTTCAATGAACCGTCTTTGAAAATGAATCTACCTGGTGAGTAAGAGAATGATTAACTAACGGGAGGAGCCCGTCCGATAAATTGATAGTCTACCGCTTCTATGTATTGAGTTATCCAAAGAGGCGCAGAAACCAGATTGAATGCAATCGGTAGTGCAATAACACTACCTGCTACAATAGGGTTAGAATAAAACTGAATGTCGCAAAGCGAACACTTTTCTTGCTCAACGAAGTGAGAAGTGTGGTCGCAACCTCCGTCACGTTGCTGGTGGTACAAGGTTAAATGACAAGGATCACTCTCATCCTGGGCAGTATGCAGAACCACATCTTCATGAAAGAACTTATGGAATGATTCTATTCTGGATGATCCAAGAAAATACAGGAGCAATAAAGAAATAACGAAACTGCCTTTCAGAAGCTTTAGAATGTTTTGCCCGACTATTCTTCCTGATCCCATTTCGAACGTGAAAATAGAAATTAGTAATAATTAATGCAACAAAGTTGCATTAAAGAATTCGACATGAGTATATATTTTAGATTAGTCTAAATATTTGTTTAGTTATTTCTAATTATATAAGTTTGCTACTCTAAAATTATGCGCTGGCTCTTTATACTTTATTATGTAGGTTTGATTACGGGTGCCGAGGCCCAAACGGGCTCCATTTCAGGCATTGTGCGTAGTGAAGGCAAAGCGGTGGAGTTTGTAAATGTTATCGTTGCCGGAACCCAACTTGGCGGTAGCACCAACGAAAAGGGTGAATTCCTGATCAAACAGGTTTCTGTCGGTACTCAACTTTTAAAGATTTCAGGAATAGGTTATCAAAATAATGAGCTCGAAGTCGTAGTTAGCGAAGGCGTAACCAGCAAGGTTGACATTGATCTGAAAGAAGATGTAGCTCAACTCGAAGCCGTAGTCGTTACCGGCACGATGAAAGAAGTAACAAAAATGAATTCACCCATTCAGGTAGAAGTCTATGCTCCCTCCTTCTTTCTTAAAAATCCAACGCCCAATATTTTTGAAGCACTCTCGCTGGTGAATGGAGTGCAACCGCAGATCAATTGTAACGTGTGTAACACGGGCGATATTCATATCAATGGACTTGAAGGTCCGTATACAATGATCCTGATTGATGGCATGCCTATCGTAAGTAGTCTGGCAACTGTATATGGGTTAGCCGGCATACCGAATAGTCTGGTCAAACGAATGGAAGTAGTAAAAGGCCCGGCCTCCACTTTATATGGGTCGGAAGCGGTGGGCGGTGTAATTAATATAATTACCAAAGAACCTTTTTCGGTGCCAACCTTCAAAGCTGATGTTTTTGGAACTTCAGTAGGCGAATATAACCTCGATGTTGCTACCGGATTTAAAGCCGGCAAATCAGCAAGTCTTTTGGGAATCAATTATTTCAATTTCAATCAAAAGCGCGACATCAACGATGATAACTTCACCGATGTAACTCTTCAAAAGAGAATCTCACTTTTCAACAAGTGGAACTTTCACCGAGCTTCAGGAAAAAATTTCTCTTTAGCCGGACGATACATCAATGAAAATCGCTGGGGTGGTGAATTACAATGGACACCTGCTTTCCGCGGAAGCGACCAGGTTTATGGTGAATCAGTTTATACTGACCGCGTTGAATTTATCGGAAACTACCAGTTCAATACGGCTACGCCTTTTCACCTCGACTATTCCTACAATTATCACAAGCAAGATTCCTATTATGGTATCACCAAGTATCTCGCGTATCAGCAAGTGGCCTTTGCCCAATTACGTTGGAATAAAAAACTCGGAAAGCATGATCTGCTAGCCGGAATTCCAATCCGATATATCCATTACGATGACAACACAGTGGGAACATCTAATGGCGATGGTTCTAATAATCCTGACATTACCATCTTACCAGGAATTTTTATTCAGAATGATTTCGAAATTTCATCCAAGCTAACTACGCTGGCCGGACTTCGTTACGATCGACACAATGTACATGGCAACATCTGGACACCCCGGCTGAGTTTTAAATACTCGCCCGACAAAAACAATACGGTAAGACTTACCGGTGGAAGTGGATACAGAGTAGTGAATCTGTTTACAGAAGATCATGCCGCCCTTACGGGATCGCGTGAAGTAGAAATCTTTAACGATCTTAAACCCGAACAATCATGGAATGTAAACCTAAACTATGCCCGCAACATCCTCTTGCCCGATGGCTTTATCAATCTGGATGCAAGTTTATTCTATACCTATTTCACCAATAAAATTGTTGCCGATTTTTTAACTGATCCAAACAAAATTATTTACGACAACCTGGAAGGTTACGCGGTATCACGGGGTATTACACTCAATGCCGATGTGTCGTTGGCCAATAGTTTAAAAATAATTTCAGGAGTTACATGGATGGATGTGTTTCAGGTACAGCAAAGCGAAATTAGTGAAACAAAAATACCGCAGGTTCAGGCACCTCGCTTCTCGGGTACCTTTACCATCAGCTACACACTTCCTAAATCAAATTTTATTGTTGATCTAACGGGCCGGGTAACGGGACCGATGTATTTGCCGGTAGTTGCAAATGATTTCCGCCCTGCCATGTCGCCCTGGTTTGGATTAATCAATCTGCAAGTGAGCAAAGTCATCAATAAGCAATTTGAAATCTATGGCGGAGTGAAAAACCTGCTGAACTTCATTCCAAAAAATCCACTGCTGCATCCGGATGATCCGTTTGATAAACGAGGCGGAAAGTATTTTGATGATAGTGGAAACCCACGACCCGACACCAATCCGTACGGATACACCTTTGATACAACTTATAATTATGCCCCGGTGCAGGGAGCTAAAATGCAGTTGGGTGTAAGGTGGACGTTAGATTAAATTAGCCTGAAAATGAAGTTTTGCGGAGATTAGCTCTGTTATTCTCCGCATAAGCTGCGGAGAATAATCATTTCACCAACACCGCTTCTTCAACAATAAAATTTCCGTGCTCAAGGTCAGCATCATTCAGTTTTAGTTTGCCTTTAATGCGAATAAACTGATCGCCTTCAAATTTGGGTGTCTTCCCTTTAAAATACACTTCGGCTATAGACTCGGGCCCAGCACCGCCACAAAAGAAACACTGGCTGTAAGGAAACTTAGATAAGATGATGTACGCATCTCCTTCCACATCAATGGGCAGATAATAACCTTCCAGATCAATCTCCTTTCCTACCATTGCTTTCAGGTCGGCAGGAAAAGCTGGAAATAAAAAATATTCACCCGCTTTTTCACTGTATTTAGTATCGAACTTGGTTTTGGCAAAGGCATTCCAGCCATCGGTTGGAGTTTGTGCAAATCCCAGTCCAGATAGAAATAAAAGGATTGCCAGCAGACTTAATCGGTTCATATCGGTTTATTAGTTCTCAAAAATAATCAATTCACCACGCGCGACATCTAAAACTATGCCAACGGAAAATTAGTTTCCAGCAAGTACTTTATGAATATCGGTGCGATACGCCTGATAGGATGGAATAAGTGAACAAAGAATTCCCAACACTAAACTTCCCACCAAAAGGTATAATTCCTCTTTATAAAATACCCAGGCACTGATTCCGGTTTTTCCACCTTCTTCCACCACTTCGGTAAATAAGTAAAGTACCCCATGACCTAATGCGAGACCAATCACACTACCCAGTAACGTAAGTGATATGCCTTCTAATTGCGTTGCAATAAACAACTTCGATCGGCTTGCGCCCATCGACCTCATTATCGCAAGATCATATTGTCTTTCTTTTAAGGAATTATAGAGTGCAATGAAGATACTTAAAGCCGATATAAAAATCAGTACGTATGCAAATCCTGTGAGCGCCTCTACACCCACACCGAGAATCGAAAAAAGACGTGCCGCTTCAAACGCGGGCGAAGCAGCCTGCATACCTGTTTGACCATTGATATACCGCGGAAGTTGAATCGCAGCAATAGGGTTTCGGTACTTAATCAACAACGCTGTTATTTCTTTGGTAGAATCACCGGCCTCCACGGATGGCACAAGAGACGATGGATTTATTAAAGTTACTGCCTCCGATGTAAGTTCCTCCTCACCAGGTTCCTCATGCACCTTCCAGATACTCGATACATTGGTAAGAATCAAATTATCCAGAACGCCATGGGTACTTTTCAAAATGCCCTTGACAACAAACGGACTTTCTTCATGGGCATGACCTTCCTTGCTCAAACCATGAGCGCTCTCGAACGTAGCCCCTACTTTTAGTTTTAACAATTCGGCCACAGTAGAACCCACTACCACTTCAAGGTCATTTGTCCACCACTCACCCATAGCCAGTTCAGCCTGGTACAATTCCGCGTACGCGCGATTTGTGCCCACAAGTCGAAAATTTTGATAACTGTCGCCCAAAGCCATTGGGATAGCACTTTTTACCAATCGATGTTTTGACAATCGTTCGGCTTCCAGCAGGTTAATGTTTCCGGTAGGAAAATCTATATGAAAAACATTGCAGAGAATTAATTGCAACGGGCTCCCCTTCGCTCCAACTACCAGATCAATTCCTTTCGTATTATCGGAAATCTTTTCCTTCAGTTGGTTGCTGAATAAAAGTAAGATCGTGATCACCGCAATTCCCAACGACAATAATAAAATATTAAGCAGCGTATTGAGAGGCCGTGCTTTGAGATAACTGATCACAAGTGAAAAGAGATTCATCAGAGTTGGATCAGGTTTTTGATTTTATTTTTTAATCGCTGATCGTGGGTAGCAATAAGCAGAGTAGCCTGTTGCTGTTGGGCTACAGCTATCAACAAATCACTCACACGATCACAATTTTTATCATCCAGTGCCGAAGTGGGTTCATCGGCCAGAATGACGGATGGCTTGTTTAATACAGCCCGCGCTATCGCCACCCGTTGGGCCTGGCCTAAACTCAGGTCTTGAATTCTGCTTCGTTTCTTCTCGGCTATCCCCAATTGAGAAAGTACTTCATCCACCCGTGCATGATCTTGAGTTAACCCTGCGAGGAAAGGAGCCATTAATAAATTTTTCTCTACCGTAAGTGCGCTGATCAAATGATTGCGTTGAAAGATAAATCCATAGTGTTGTCCGCGAAAGCGATCCAACCCGGACTCAGAAAGCTTTGTAATGTCGGTTCCATTCACTTCAATACTTCCAACTTGAGATCTAAGTAACCCACCCAACAAGTGAAGCAAGGTGGTCTTTCCACTTCCAGATTCTCCCAGCAAAAGAAATTGCGCTCCGGTCTGGATCGTTAAGTCACTGAATTGAATTTTCTTTTCAGTACCAAAGGAATAAGAAAGAGAACTGGTTTTGATCATTCGTGCTTACAATCGAAATATAGTCTGAAAATTAAAGGTTACTCATTAAAATCTAAAAGTCGCCCTACTTTTTATTCGGGGCGACTTTTATATGTGATGCATAAGATCGTGATTGCCCGATGCATGCCGAGATGCCGGGTCAAGCCCCGGCATGACAACCCCTAATTCTGTTTCAAAGGTTCATAATTTTTAAACGGAGATAAGCTCACCTTCTCCATCACAGCCCGGTATTCGGGCCATGTTTTGTCATAAAATTTATTTACCCGTTCAGTCAGTTTACTGATTTCATCCTGGGCTTGCTTAAACACGCGCTGATCGGTTGCCGAAACAGGATCTTTCGAAGTGGCGATGTAGCGTTGTGCCGTGAAGATGTAAGAAACCGGAGTAGGTATGGGTGAACGAATGATTCCTTGCCGCTTATCTTCTTTACCAACAATGTAGTCCATGATCGCATTAATCGAGTCTTTCACCACCTTGGTTCTATCGGTAGGATCTTTCAAATCGTCTCGCTTTGCCTCCTTCATTTTTTTCTCATACTCATCCGCGATCTCTTTTGATTCGCGCAAACGATCCATTGCCTCCGCGGCCAGGCCTGTTAGCATTTGTAAATCCTTAATCATATTATAGCGTGCTGTGATGATCGATTCCGGAGTATTGAATCTGGGATCTGATTTTACCACGATGTGGGTAGAATCTTTTTTATCCCCAAAGGTCAATCTTATTTTATAAGTACCCGGCAACACCTGGGCTCCGCCCGGTTCGGGTGCATTAGCTCTTCGCTTTTCGCGTGACGGACGAGGAGATCCTTTTTCATTCATCGCCCATGTCATCCGATTCAGTCCATTATTTTCAGGGGCCTTTTGTTTCACCGTTCGAATCTTCTCTCCTTTTGCATTGAAAACTTCCATTGTAAGCGAATCGTATTTCACTTTTGATTCTGGCTTTTTCTCTTCCACTGGTTTTACTTCTGCTTTTGGTTCTCCTTTTTTCGAATCAGTTTTTTTAGTTTCTGTCTTTGTAACAGGGACTTCCTTTTTTTCCTCAGGTTTATTTACAACGTAGGAAATCATAGCACCATCTGCTTTGTTTTCACCTTTGAACATCGCATTCCCCGGGAATAGAATTCCGGCAGGATCCTGATAAACTACCTGATACGCATCGGGTGCTTCAAACACGTGGAGTGTCTTCGTTAAGACCTGAGTGCCTTCTTTCACCATTTCACGCAACGGCCGAATATCATCCAACACATAAATCGCACGGCCAAAGGTTCCCAATACAAGGTCGTGCTCACGTGGGTGAATAACCAAATCCATGGTGGGTACACCAGCAGGATATTCGTTAGTCCATTTTGTATAAGTCTTCCCTTCATCCAAACTCACGAATAAACCATTCTCAGCTCCAACAAAAATCAATTTGGGTTCGATCGGATCCTGAGCCACTGCCAGCGTATAATTATTATCTCCCAATTGCGTAGTATTCACAATGCTCTCCCATGTTTGTCCGTAATCGCGGGAGCGGAACATATAGGGTTTGTAATCGAACTGGCGATAGTTGTTAACGACCACAAAAACTTCTCCGCCTTTGAACGTGGAGGCTTTTACTTGCGGGATCCAGGCACCTTTGGGCATGCCTGTAATTTTTGAAGTAACATCATTCCATGTTTTTCCTCCATCACGGGTAAGTTGAACTTTGCCGTCATCTGTACCCATCCAAATTACATCTTTCTCAACCGGACTTGGCGCAATGGCAAGAATGGTGCAATGATTTTCTGCACCCGTTGCATCCATGGTAATTCCACCACTCTCATGTTGCTTTTGTTTTTCCGGATCATTGGTGGTCAGGTCTGGTGAAATTATTTCCCAGGTATTTCCCTTATCGGTAGACTTATGAACGAACTGACTTCCATAATAAAGAGTAGCGTTATCAAACGGATCAAGTGCAATGGCCGAGTTCCAGTTAAAGCGAACCCGCATCTTCGGATCCGGATGTGTAGGCTTGATTGTTTTTACATAACCAGTTTGTCTATCATAGCGACCTAAATTGCCTTGCTGCGACATGGCATACCCGAAACGACTATTTTCAGGATCGGGCACCACATCAAAACCATCACCAAACATCACCGGCTGCCAATAATAATTTCTGATACCATCATCGCGCCAGACATAGCCGGGGCCAGCCCATGAACCATTGTCCTGAAGACCGCCATATACATTGTACGGTTGATCCATGTCAACATTAATGTGATAGAATTGGCCTACCGGAATGTTGTCAATGAAATGCCAGCTCTTACCCATATCGCGTGAAATATTGAGGCCTCCATCATTTCCTTCAATGATGAGAGATGGATCTTCCGGATGAATCCACCAGGCATGATGATCGGGATGAACTCCTGAATAAGGAAGCAGTGTTTTAAAAGACTTGCCACCGTCTTCGCTGATATTCACTTCAGAAAAAATAGTATACAGCCTGTTTTCGTTTTTGGTATCCACATAAATCTCGCAATAGTAAAAAGGCCGGTCACCAATTTCGCTCATCTTGTCATTCATCATCTGCCATTTCTGGCCACCATCGGTTGAACGATACAATGCATTCTTCTTATTTTCCACATAGGCATAAACCACTTCGGGTTTGCTTCTTGCAATCGCTAAACCGATCCGACCCAATTCTCCTTCCGGTAATCCTTCTTTGTTGGTAATCTTTGTCCAGGTTTCACCACCATCAATAGTAACATGTAATCCTGATCCCGGCCCACCGGAAGTAAATGTCCAGGGTTGTCTGCGATGCTGCCACATCGCTGCGAATAATTTATTGGGATTGCTGGGATCCATCACCAGATCAGCGCACCCTGTTTTATCATCTACAAACAGAATGCGTTTCCAGGTGGCGCCACCATCGGTGGTTTTATATACTCCGCGCTCCGGATGCTCGCCCCAGGGGGAACCAATAGCCCCAACATATACTGTATTAGGATTTTTAGGGTCGATAACGATGCGATGAATGTGCCGGGTCTTTTCAAGGCCCATCAGCTTCCAGGTTTTACCTGCATCTAAACTTTTATAAATACCATAACCACCATTTAAACTGTTGCGCGGGTTTCCCTCACCTGTTCCCACCCAAATAACGGAAGGGTTATCTTGTTGAATAGAGATTGCACCAATGGCAAGTGTGGCTTCTTTGTCAAACACAGGCTCCCAACTGATGCCTGCACTCGTGGTTTTCCACACTCCTCCTGAAGCTGCACCAGCATAAATAATATCCGGATTGGCGACCACCGCATCGATGGCAGTAATCCGACCACTCATACCGGCCGGGCCAATCGCTCTGGGTTTCATGCCTTTGAGTTTTTCCATATCCAGTTTTTGCGCTATCGAAGAAAGGCCGATCAGAAGAGTTAACGAAAAAACGAATGCACGTTTCATTTTTATCATAGATTAAAATATTTGAAGTGGAAAGATAGGCGAAGGACCATTGACAAAAAGGATGGAATGTAAGTGAAAGCTAAATAATAGGATAGAAAGTCAAGGATTTATGTGAATGGTATCATAATTCCTTATCGGCAAAACTAATTTCTTTAAGATCATAAAATCGTTTCCCCGATGAAGATTGAATAATCAACCTTCCCCGCTGATCAACACCCTCAATCATGCCCGTGAGTACTCCGTCTTTTGTGTTGAACACTTGAAACTCCCCGTTTCGGTAAAGGTTCATTAAATAATCATTCTCCAACTGATAGCTATTTCCATTGCGCAATTGTTGGTATCGACCTTCAATGGCGTGTAACAACAACTCCAACTCAATTTCCAGGTTGGAATCCTTACCTGCCTCTTGTTTTAGGGAAGTTGCTTTTAAATTTGGTAGCATAATCTGGTTTACATTTAAACCTATCCCAGCCACAACAAATTGAATAATTTCTCCCGAAAGGGAATTTTCAATCAGAATACCACAGATTTTGAGTTCATTCACGAGTATATCATTGGGCCACTTTATTTTAACTGTGGCATCCAATCGATTTTTTAAATAATCCGTTACGGCAAGCGAAATTACTTGTGTTAGGCGAAACTGACGATCGGCTTTTAAGAATCCAGGCTTAAGTACAACAGAAAAGGTAAGATTTTTTCCTGGCTCCGAAATCCACTGATTCCCACGCTGTCCCCGCCCAGCCTGTTGATTATCAGTAATTACAACGGTGCCATCGGCAATAGAACCTCGTTGGCTCAGTTCCATCGCCAAAGTATTTGTCGAATGACATTCTGGCACAAAAACAAGGTTCTTTCCTACGAAAAGGGTGTTGGCAGGGATTTTATACAAGGTAATTGGTTAGCTTTGCAGATTGTACTTGTTTAAAAAATCGAAGATAGTTTAATGGCCAAAAAAAAGAAGGGTGCTGATGCCGAAAAACTCAGTAATGCGATTGTAAAAGGCATGCAGGAGAAGAAGGCCTCCGACATCGTAGTGATGGATTTAAGAAATGTAAAGAATGCGGTCGCTGATTTTTTTGTAATCTGTTCCGGAAACTCAGACAAGCAGTTGGAAGCGATCAGTGACTCTATCGATGAACAGGTGTATAAAATAGTAAAAGAAAAACCCTGGCACCTGGAAGGTAAAAACAATAAAGAGTGGATGATTCTCGACTATATCACTGTGGTCTCACACATTTTCAGACAGGATCGCAGAAAATTTTATTCGCTTGAAAAACTCTGGGGCGATGCCGAAATTATCGAAATAGAAGATTAAATAAGAACTAATAGTAAACGTACACGTTATTCAATTGTAATTTTTAATAGGAATGGCAGACAAGGAAAGAGACAAGAAAATCATACCCCCAAAGGTACCCAAGCCCAACTACCAAATGTGGATTATTCTGGCCTTGGTAGCCGTTATTCTGGGCATCAGTTATTTCAACAGAAGTGCTGAATTGGTTGAAATACAAGCGAACCGTTTTGAAGACATGGTTCAGGCCCGCGATATCAAACGACTCGTAATGATCAAAAACGAGGAACTGGTAGAAATCACGCTCAAACCCGAAGCACTTCAAAACGCCAAATACAAACAGGAGATTGAAAGAAGCAGTCCATTTGGTGTTAATGCTAATGGACCCCATTACAAACTTAAAATCGGGTCCATTGATAAATTTCAGGATAACTATGAGCAATACACAAAAAATATTCCGCGCGAACAGAAGATAGATTTACAATTTGAAGAGCGACAGGATTACACCAATATGTTTTTTAACATTGGCTTTCTGGTGCTCTTGGTATTTGGTTTCTGGATGTTGATGCGCAGAATGACCGGTGGCGGTGGTCCGGGTGGCCAGATTTTTAATATCGGCAAATCGAAAGCCGCGCTTTTTGATGCCGAAAGCAAAGTCAAAATCACGTTCGCTGATGTGGCTGGTCTTGAAGAAGCCAAAGAAGAAGTAAAAGAAATTGTAGATTTCCTAAAGACACCTCAAAAGTTCACCAAGCTGGGAGGAAAAATCCCGAAAGGCGCTTTGCTGGTTGGTCCTCCGGGAACCGGTAAAACTTTATTAGCGAAAGCCGTTGCTGGCGAAGCCGGTGTACCCTTCTTCTCGTTATCAGGATCAGATTTCGTAGAGATGTTTGTGGGTGTTGGTGCAGCACGTGTGCGCGACTTATTTAAGCAGGCGAAAGAGAAAGCTCCCTGTATTGTCTTCATCGATGAAATTGATGCGATCGGCCGTTCACGCGGACGAGGTCAATTACCTGGAGCAAATGACGAGAGAGAAAACACGCTTAACTCGCTCCTGGTGGAGATGGATGGTTTTGCCACAGATAGCGGTGTAATCATTCTTGCGGCCACAAACCGCCCCGATGTATTGGATTCAGCTTTAATGCGCCCGGGTCGTTTTGATAGACAAATCAGCATTGACAAACCGGATATCGCGGGGCGCGAGCAAATCTTTAAAGTGCATTTGAAGCCCATCAAGATGTCGAAAGATGTTGACGTGAAAAAACTGGCCGCACAAACTCCGGGCTTTGCCGGAGCTGAGATTGCCAACGTATGTAATGAAGCCGCGTTGATTGCAGCGCGCAGAGATAAAGGCGAAGTAGACATGCAGGATTTTCAGGATGCCATTGATCGTGTGATCGGGGGCCTTGAAAAGAAAACAAAAATAATTTCAGCTGACGAAAAAAGAATTGTTGCTTACCATGAAGCTGGCCATGCTGTAGCAGGTTGGTTTCTGGAACATGCCGATCCGTTGGTGAAGGTAAGTATTGTGCCCCGGGGCGTTGCCGCGTTGGGCTATGCACAATATCTACCGAAAGAGCAGTTCTTGTATCAGACCGAACAACTGATTGATGAAATGTGCATGACGTTTGGAGGTCGTGCCGCTGAAGAGATTGTATTCAATAAAATATCAACGGGTGCTTTAAGTGATCTCGAACGCATCACCAAGATGGCATATAGTATCGTAACTGTCTACGGAATGAATAAAGAAATCGGAAACATGTCATTCTATGACTCTAAACAATCCGACTATACCTTTAACAAACCTTATTCAGAAGCAACCGCTGAAAAAATCGATAAAGAGGTAAAGAAAATTATTGACGATGCCTTTGAAAGAACCAAAAAACTTTTGGTTGATCACAGAGACCACCTTGAAATAATCGCGAAAGAACTTTTGGAGAAAGAAATTTTATTCCAGTCGGATCTTGAACGCTTGATTGGTAAACGACCGTTTGCGCACCAAACTACCTACGAAAAATTTACCAATAGTCCGGTTCCAAAACTTGAAGAGCCTGTGCCACCGCTTAACGGTTCTGCCGAAAATAAACCTGTGGAACCCACGCCTGAAGTAACGGGCGATCTTACAAAGTAAGCATAGCACTATAGCATGAAAGCCTTCCACGTAAAACCCGGAAGGCTTTTTTCATTGCTGTGGATTTGACGTTATTTGCAATTGTATGTCTGATAGTTACCAACTACCTGCCGGCAAAAAAATTTACTTCGCATCCGATTTTCATCTCGGTGTTCCGGATCATGCAACCAGCGTGGCGCGCGAGAGAAGAATCGTGACCTGGCTGGATTCCATTAAAGCGGATGCACACGCAATATACCTGCTCGGGGATATTTTCGACTTCTGGTTTGAATATCGACATGCCATTCCTAAAGGGTTTATCCGGCTGCAAGGCAAGCTGGCGGAGTTGCGTGATAACGGTATGCCCATTTACTTTTTCACCGGTAATCATGATATGTGGTTGTTTGATTATTTCAAAAAGGAATTAGGGATAATAATTTATCGCAACCCGCAGGTGCTATTGTATAACAATCAAAAACTATTGGTTGGCCATGGTGATGGACTGGGGCCAGGCGACAACTTTTATAAGCTTCTTAAGAAATTTTTCAATAGCGGTGTTTGTCAGTGGCTATTTGCCCGGCTTCACCCCAACTTTGGCATAAGCCTTGCCAAATATTGGAGCCGGCAAAGCCGCATCAGCAACATGAAACTGGAAGAGAAATTTACAGGCGAAGAAAATGAATACTTATTAACCTATTGTCGGGAACTTGAGAAAATATCGCATCACGACTTCTATATTTTTGGTCATCGTCACTTGCCCCTTGATTTATCGGTGGCTGAAAACAGCCGGTATATAAACCTTGGTGAATGGGTTCATTTCGATACGTATGCAGTGTATGATGGAAAACAAGTTGTGCTGAAAAAATTCGAGTCACATGCTTAACACCCGGATTGCGATTCTTTTATCATTACTTTTTAGTTGCTGTCTTTCCCTTCACGCACAATCCAATTTAATAAAAACCAAAGAATGGAAAGCCAGGGGTGTCAACATGATCTCCGTGGACCGTCTTGGAAATTTTTTTCTTCTTAAGAAGCATGGTAAGATAAAAAAGTATGATCCGCAGGGGAACGTTTTGGCATCCCTTTCAGGAACTACCCCAACCCTGATTGAACCCTGGTATCACCCTAGTATTTTTATATACTCGCGCCTGCAGCAGAAGTACTCAGTATATGGAAGGAATTTTGAGGACCCAAAAGTTTATGTCGTTGAACCTGCTCTCGCCATTGAACCCAGCCTGGTTTGCCCAACTCATGATAATAAACTTTGGATTTTTGACAACGCAGATTATTCATTAAAAAAAGTGAATCCATTGACCAATGAAATGCTTCAGGAATTTACCTTGAGTGAGTCTGATGCCAATTCGACTAGTGAGTTTACCTATTTACGGGAATACTTAAATCTCATTTTCCTGCTCGATAAAAATTCAGGAATACTTATTCTTAATCATCTGGGGAAAGTCATTGAAAAGATTGAAGTTAAAAACCTGACGCAATTCTATTTTTTTGGGGAAGACCTTTATTATTTGGAAAACAATATTTTGAGGTTTATCGATCTACTTACGGATAAGAGGCATGAAATAGCGTTACCGGAAGGCACTCAACAGGCCATCATTACCGATGAAATAATCCTTACTATCAATTCGCGTAACCTGGCTACGCTTTATACCTATACAATGGCGAGTGAGTAGGCTTTTAACTCTGTTCATTTTTGAACATCTTTGTACGATTAAGCACAATCCGGTTTGAAAAAACGTCACTTTCGGACGGTAATTGCACTGGCACAATTTTTCCTCTGTACATATTAACTTAAATCTATTTATTGTGAACGAAGGCGGCAAAATCCTGATGATTGATGACGATGAAGACGTTCTTCTGGCAGCCAAAATGCTCCTCAAGAAATCTAACCATCAGGTTATTATTGAAAAGAACCCTAACAAAATTCCTTTTCTGCTAAATAACGATACGTATGATGTGATTTTGCTGGACATGAATTTCAGCAAAGACACCACCAGCGGCAAAGAAGGGTTTGAATGGTTGAAACAAATCAAAGAACGTGATCCCGATGCAGTCGTTATTATGATTACTGCCTTTGGTGATGTGGAAATGGCGGTGCGTGCCTTAAAGGAAGGCGCGACTGATTTTATTTTGAAACCCTGGCAGAACGAAAAATTGGTAGCCACCATATCTACTGCTATCAAGTTAAAAAAATCATATAATGAGGTTGATAAACTTCGGAAGGCAAAGCAAATGCTGGAAGAACAAATCAGTCAGCCTTTCCGGGATATAATTGGACAGAGCACGGCATTGAAAGAAGTTTTTGGGCTCATTGATAAAGTTGCCAAGACCGATGCAAACATTTTGATATTGGGAGAGAATGGTACCGGAAAAGAATTAGTGGCCCGTGCCATACATCAAAAGTCGATGCGCAAAGATAACTCGTTTGTTGCTGTAGACATGGGAGCCATTACCGAAACTCTTTTTGAGAGTGAATTATTCGGCCATAAGAAAGGCTCATTTACAGATGCTCGCGAAGACAGACCCGGGCGTTTTGAACTGGCGAATGGCGGAACTTTGTTTCTTGATGAAATTGGAAATTTGAGTTTGAGCCTTCAGAGTAAACTTCTTAGCGCGTTGCAATCGAGGCAAGTCACTCGCGTTGGATCAAACCAGGCCGTAGATGTTGACATCCGACTCATATGCGCTACAAACATGCCGCTGGCGCAAATGGTAAGCGAAGGCAAATTCCGTCAAGATTTACTTTACCGGATCAATACCGTAGAGATTACCATTCCGCCCTTGAGCGACCGCATTGATGACATACCCATGTTGGCAAATCACTTTTTGAACTTTTACGGAAAAAAATACCGGAAAGAGATTCTCAGTATTTCTCCGGAAGCGATGAATAAACTCAAAAAATATCCATGGCCAGGCAACGTGCGAGAATTGCAGCACGCCATTGAGCGGGCCGTTATCATGGCCGATTCAGCAACCTTACAAGAAAGTGATTTTCTCTTTAGCAGAAAGGGAACAGATGCTATTGCCTCCGACACATTGAATCTTGACGAAGTCGAAAAATCAGCGGTTGTAAAAGCCATCCAACTGCACAATGGAAATATCTCAAAGGCAGCCGAAGAATTGGGTCTGACACGCGCTTCGCTATATCGCAGGATGGAGAAATATGGACTTTAATTGGCGATCCCCGTTAGTAACACGCCTGGGGATTCTTCTGGCTACACTGGTGGTTTTTGCTTTTATGATTGCTTCCAGTGATCGCAGTTACTTCCTGCTGCTGGCATTATTGGGTGCGATTGGTTTTCAGGTGGCGCAACTTATGAAAGTTCTAGAATCCTCCAACGAAAACATCGCTTCCTTTCTGGATTCGATTCGGTTTGATGATTTATCGCAAAGTTTTAAAACGGACAGCGATGATCCATCCATTCAAAAATTGCATAAAGAATTGAATGAAGCCCTGGCCAAGCTGCGCGTTTCCCGCAAGGAAAAAGATTCCGAATATCAATTCTTTAAAAATATTGTACAACACGTGGGTATTGGTTTGCTCACCTTTAAGCGGGATGGTTCTATACAGATTATGAATAGTGCCGCCAAACGTTTGTTGCGGATAAACAAAGCTGACCGGATTGAAGATCTTAAAGAAGTTAGTGAATCGCTGGTAGATACTTTTGTAAAATTAAAAACCGGTGGTCGCGAATTGCTTCGATTGAAGTTTGGCGATGAAACGATTCAGCTTTCTGTATTCGCCATTGAGCTTACCTTACGCGATGAAGAAGTAAAACTCATTTCGATGAGCAACATTCAAAGCGAACTGGAAGAAAAAGAAATGGAAGCCTGGCAAAATCTGGTGCGCGTGCTTACCCATGAAATCATGAATTCAGTTACCCCTATATCAAGTCTGGCTGGCATTGTTGAAGAAGATTTGAAAAGCCGGATTGACAAACAGAGCGAGGCTCCGCTCAAAACGGAAGAACTGGAAGATATGTACCTGTCGTTGCAAACCATTAGCAAACGCAGCGCGGGTTTGATACGATTTGTAAAAGAATTTAGAAACCTCACGCACATACCTAAACCAAAGCTGGCCGAAGTGCCGGTAAAAGAATTGTTGGACGAACTCGCGATCCTTCATAAAAAGGAACTGGCCGATCACGGGATCTGTATTAGCGTGAATATTAATCCCACGAATCTATTTATCCTGGCGGATAAAACGATGATTGAACAGGTGTTAATCAACCTTCTTAAAAACGCCATTCAGGCATTTGATGAACAGGCTGACAAACGCATTGAACTTTCTGCGTTTTCGAATGAAAAAGGTCGCGCTGTAATTTCGGTAAAAGACAACGGAGCAGGTATTGATTCAGAAGCACTCGAGAAAATTTTTATACCCTTCTTCTCAACCAAGAAAACCGGCTCCGGCATAGGCCTCAGTCTTTCCAAGCAGATCATGCGGCAGCATGAGGGCAACATCACCGTGAAGTCAACATTGGGTGAGGGTACAGAGTTTCTGCTCAGGTTTTAAACCTGAACTAATGCTTTGTTGGGGTTAAACTTATTTGACTCTTTATAATAAATCCCGAAAGATTGCTAGATTTGAATATCAGTCTAACCCTATGCAGGACGTTCAAAAGAAAGTACATGCCATACTTATTGAAAAATTAGGCATCCCCGACTCAGAAATTACCCCCGATGCAAGTTTCGTGAAAGACCTGGGAATTGATTCGCTGGATTACGCAGAACTGGTAATGGAATTTGAGCAAACCTTTGATATAAAAATTCCTGATGATGATGCCGAAAAAATGCAAACCATCGGTCAGGCAATAAACTACATTCAACAAAAACTTGGGAAATAAATTGACTCAAGTCTGCAACTCAAAATAACTGCAAAATCGTTTCATCTTTTCGGCTTCCTGCAGTAGAAATGGAGTTTGTGCTTCCAGGTTATCCAGCGGAGAATAATACCAACCGTTTTTTTGGTCATTCCAGAAAACAACATATTTGGTAAGCGATACCATCAACACATCCATTTCGTAAATCTCTTCGCCTTCTTTGTCATATAGACTTGTAAACTGCAGCAGGATATGATCCTTCTTAATCAGTTCACCCTTATTGCAATCAATGCTATTGAGCCGCATCAATAACCGACTCTCCTGATCCCAGGCCTTAAATTTTATCTTTCGCTTCTTAAATTCCATAATGAAGAAACTTACCTTTACATTCTCCGCAATGCATGGACGAAAATAAGAAGGTATTATTCATTATCAATAAATTCTCAGGCGCTGGCTATCAATCGGGTGTTGAGGGACGGATAGTGGCACGATGTGCGGAGTTGAATTTGGAACCGTCCATTGAATTTACACAGGGCCGTGGGCATGCGATTGAATTAGCCAGACAAGCAGCGATCACAAAACAATTTGAAGTAGTATATGCTGTAGGAGGTGATGGAACAGTGAACGAAGTTGCCAGGGGCATAGCAACAACACAACAGATCATGGGCATTTTACCAAAAGGATCCGGCAATGGATTGGCTCGTCATTTAGGAATTCCCATGAATTTCAAAAAATCTTTAGACTATATGGGATCCACTTCTGTCCTTTCTATGGATTCGTTTACTGTAAATAATCATTTGTCAGTGAATGTTTCCGGAATTGGGTTTGATGGACATGTTGCTAATCTATTTGGTAAAAATGGAAACCGGGGTTTTTGGGGTTATAGTAAACTCGTATTGAAAGAATTTTTTAGATACCGAGAGTTTAAAGGAAAAATAGAAATTGATGATCAACCGTATGATCTACCCGCTTTTATTATTGCTTTTGCCAACTCCTCACAATTCGGCAATAACGCACGCATTGCACCACAGGCCTCGGTTTGTGATGGCATTCTGGATGTCAGCTTTATCCGTAAAATACCCCTCTATCAGATTCCTGGATTTGCAGGCAAAATGTTTACGGGTCATCTTGCACACTCGGACTATGTTGTAATTAAGCCTGGCAAACGTATTACGCTTTCATTTACCGAACCCATGCCTTACCATATTGATGGCGAAGGCATGGAGCCCACACGAGATTTTGTAATTCAGATGGAGCCAGCTTCTATCCGCATGTTGGTTCCAACCCATGTTCGCATTTGATAGTTTAGAAAATACCCCAAAAAGGTTTAGATAAATCGCTTTAAGTTGCGTTTAATTCGTGCTTACTTGTTAAGAGAATTCAAAAACAAACTCACAAACACATGAAAAAAATTATTACCCTCATTAGTCTGCTTTTCGTGGCAGGTTATTCTATTGGTCAAGGATTAACAACGCCACCCAGCGGAGACAATCAAAAGTCAAAAGTCACTCAATTTATCGGCCCTGTAGAGGTGACTATTGCCTACAGTAGCCCTGACGTTCACGGACCCAACGGAGAAGATCGTACAGGAAAAATCTGGGGTGAAGTAGCCCACTACGGATTCATTGACCAGGGTTTTGGTCCATCGAAGGCAGCTCCCTGGCGTGCAGGTGCCAATGAAAATACCATTTTCACGGTTTCGCACGATGTAAAAATTGAAGGCAAAGACTTAAAGGCCGGCACCTATGGATTATTTCTGGCGGTGGCCAAAGAAGGTCCATACATCTGGATCTTCTCCAAAAATCATACAAGTTGGGGCAGCTATTTTTACGATCCGAAAGAAGATGCATTGCGTGTAGACGTAATGCCCTTGGAAGCTCCGCATAAAGAATGGCTTACCTACGGCTTTGAAGACAAACTTCCTTCGTCTGTTAAGGGTTATTTAAGATGGGAGAAAAAAAGAATTCCATTTAAAATTGAAGTGCCCAATGTGAATGAAATTTATGTTTCAAAAATGCGCGAAGAACTCAGAAGTGCAACCGGCTTTAAACAGGAAAACTGGATTACAGCCGCCCAATTTTGCGCCCAAAACAAAATCAATCTTGAAGAAGCACTTTCGTGGGTCGATATGTCTGTAAGCAACCCATTTATTGGTGTAGAAAACTTTACTACCTATCAAACCCGTGCCATGATTCTGCAAGCTATGGGTAAAGAGGCGGATGCCAATGCTGCTATGGATAAAGCTATCAAAGATCCATCCGCTACTGTACAGGCTATCCATCAATATGGTCGAACGTTGTTAAATGGAGGTAAGAAAGAAAAAGCACTTGAGATTTTTAAATACAACGCACAGAAATATCCACAGGAAAAATTTACACCTAATGTTGGGCTTGCCCGCGGCTATACCGCTATGGGTGACAAAAAGAATGCGATTAAATATTGGGAACTGGCACTCAAAAACATTCCGGAAGATCAGAAGCAGTTTTTACCTCAATACGAAGCTGAAGTAAAAAAGCTAAAAGAAGGAAAATAGCCGGCTTACATTTCTCATCAAAAAAGAGGCTGTCACTAAAGTCAATTAAAATTGAAATGTCATGACCGAAAGACTTAAGAGACAGCCTCTTTTTATGTTGTACTTCCACTATAGAAATGAAATTATGACCGTGTACTAGGAATTAATAAACCTCTTAATAAAACAAATCATGCTCACTGCTGTACTTAATTCAATAATTACACGCGATCTTCAAAAATTAAAATTGGAAATAGAATCCTACAAGAGTGAATCGAATCTATGGCGCATCGAAAAGAATATTGCCAACCCGGCAGGCAATTTATGTCTGCATTTAGTTGGAAACTTAAATATGTATATTGGCGCAACCCTTGGCCACACGGGTTATCTGAGAGATCGCGAGGCAGAATTCGCTTTAAAGAACATCCCTAAAAGTGAACTCATCAAAAAAATTGAAGAGACCATTGCCATGGTTAACCAAGTCTTGCCAAATCTTAAGGAAGAATTTCTTCTTGAAGATTATCCATTGATTGTATTAAAAGAAAAGACTTCAACAGAATTTTTTTTGGTTCATCTGACTGCACACCTAAGTTATCATCTGGGACAAGTTAATTATCACCGCAGATTAGTCGATTAGACTTCCCGCACGCGTGATACAAAAAACGGTTGTTCGTTGTCTATTAAAAAGAAATATTTATACCTTCCGCCAAAATCAAAACACTCATGACCACTACTCCTGTTATCCCTGTTGAGCGCATTGTTATGTCTCGCATCTCATCGGTTGATTTCAATAACCTTGGTTTTGGAAATTATATATCCGACCACATGCTGGTAGCGGATTATGATAACGGTAAATGGCATGAGCCTAAAATTTTGCCTTTCGGGGAATTAGCCATGACACCTGCTATTCTCGCTCTTCACTATGGCCAGTCAATTTTTGAAGGCATGAAAGCTTTTAAAAATAAAAATGGAGAGATTAACATCTTTCGCATAAAACGCCATCATCAAAGATTGTTACGTTCTTTGGAAAGGATGTGTATGCCTGCAATCAGTGAAGAAATGTTTATTGAAAGCCTTAGTGCGCTGGTGGCAACGGATGCCAATTGGGTACCGGATTCTGAAGGCTCGGCCTTGTACTTAAGACCCGTGGTGTTTGCCACTGAATCGCGATTAGGCGTTAAGATTTCAGATGAATACAAGTTTGTGGTTCTAACAAGTCCGGTGGGGCCTTACTTCGCAAAACCCGTGCGGGTAAAAGTAGAAGAAACGTATGTGCGCGCAGCAGAGGGCGGAGCTGGTTTTGCAAAATGTGCCGGTAATTATGGTGGAGCCTTTTACCCTACTCAATTGGCAAAACAACAAGGTTTTGATCAGGTGCTTTGGACGGATGCTCATGATCATAAGTATATTGATGAATCAGGTGCCATGAATGTAATGTTTGTGCTCAATGGGAAACTGGTGACACCCCAACTTACCACCTCTATTCTGGATGGTGTAACACGTAACTCCATCCTGACATTGGCCGATGATATGGGCATGCCTAAAGAAGAACGAAAAATAAGTGTAGCCGAAATAAAAGAAGGATTTGAAAATGGTACGCTCACCGAAGCCTTTGGTGTGGGCACTGCTGCTGTTGTATCAACCATTGCCGTCATTAACATCGGTGGAAAAGATTATTCATTGCCGGCCGATAGCAACTCAAGTTTTCAGCAGCGCGTAAAGAAAAAGCTGCATGATATTCGAATGGGTACTGAACCCGATGTGCATCATTGGAATTATAGGGTTTCCATGAAATAATTCGATGCGAGCTGCATTTTTTACAAGCAACAAACAACCTCTTCAGGTTCGGGAGATAAAGAAACCAAAGCCTGTGAAAGATCAGGTGTTGGTGCGCCTGCATAACGCAGCTCTCAACCATCGCGACCTTTGGATTCATGCCGAGCAAAACTCACCGGTGCCGGAAGGAATTATACTTGGCTCAGACGGGAGCGGTATTATTGAAAACGTGGGTGAAGATGCCGATCCGCTTTTAATTGGAATGGAGGTAGTGATCAACCCGAGTATAAATTGGGGCGACAATCCCATTGTGCAGGGAGACTCATTCAAAATTCTAGGACTACCTGATGCCGGAACGTTTAGTGATTATATCGTAATCTCTAAAAAACAGGTTTTTGAAAAACCTGAACATCTTTCCATGCTTGAATCTGCAGCAGTTCCACTCTCAGGATTAACCGCCTACCGGGCCTTATTTTCAAAAGCCCGGTTGCGCGCAAAAGAAAAAGTCCTGATCACCGGTATTGGAGGCGGTGCCGCCCTATGGGCCTTTCAATTTGCTGTTGCTTACCAGGCGCGGGTGTATGTTACTTCCGGATCAGACGAAAAAATTCAGAAGGCCAAAGTCATGGGAGCCATCAATGGATTTAATTACAAAGACCCGGAGTGGACGCAGAAGGCTTTAAAAGAATCGGGTGGATTTGATATTGTAATTGATAGTGCAGGTGGACCGCAGTTTTCTGAACTTCCTGAAATCATGGTGCCCGGAGGACGCATCGCAATTTTCGGTCGCACGGCCGGAAACATTCCTGATCTTCCTACCCGACTCTTATACTGGAAGCAAATTTCCATTCATGGCACCACCATGGGCACGCGTGATGAGTTTATGTCGATGCTCGATTTGCTCGAGAGCAGAAATATTAAACCTGTTATTGATAGTACTTATCCATTGGAAAATATAAACGAGGCCATGCAACGAATGGAAAGTGGCAATCAGTTTGGAAAAATTATTTTACAGATCAAATAGTATGTTACTTCTAATAGCCTCGAGTACCTCAGGCTGACATATCAACTATAGTACAAAAATCAAAATTAAATAATCAACGATGAGTTCATTTCCCATCACCGAGAAGACTGAAATCACGCGGCTTGCAAAACGTGGCTCGTATGACAAAGAAACTGTTTATTCTATTTTAGATGAAGCATTGGTTTGCACGGTTGCCTATTGCAAAGACAACCAGCCTTTTCAAATTCCTACCGGCTTCTGCCGGATCGGAAATAAAATTTATATCCACGGGTCGGTAGGCAGTTTTTATATGCGCGAATTGCGCGATAAAAAACAAGTGGTGTGTTTAAGCACAACCCTTTTGGATGGAATGGTATTGGCCCGCTCCGCTTTTCATCATTCCGTTAATTATCGATCCGTAGTCATTTTCGGTGAGCCGGAATTAGTTTCTGACACAACAGAACTATACCAGGCGTTGGAAGCTTTCACCGAAAAAATGTGCCCTGGCCGATGGGCCGATGTTAGAAAGCCTACCGAAGGAGAATGGAAAGCAACCATGGTTCTTTCTATGGAAATCAAAGAGGCTTCTGCCAAAATAAGAGTAGGGCCACCCAAAGACGATGAGGAAGATTATGATTTAGATATCTGGGCTGGAGTTCAACCTATTAAACTTGAACGAAAAGCAGTAATTCCTGATCCGGCACTAAAGTCAGACCTTACCATCCCATCCTATCTCCTTTAGGCTGTTTTAAACCCAGGCGTGGGGTTTTGCCCAAAATTTGGTATATTCGCGGCTTCTGAACCAAAACACCGGTTCAATAGTTTAATCCATAGGCCTAATAAGCCTGATAAACGCTAAAACACAATAAAATCATGGGAAGACCTCCTGTATTACCAAAAAAGAAAAAAGACGGATTTTGGCTTGAAGTTCGCAACAAAGGCGCAAAATCGGGTACAATTTTAATTCGCGACAGCCACCAGGCTATGATGCAGGCTGCTAAGCAATATGAAATGACCAAAGATGTCATTTTGATGGGCGAGCATAAAAATGGTAAAAAAGTAGACGATAAGGCCAAGGCGAAAAAAGCAAAAGAAGCCTAGTCTTTATACCTGTTGCATTCAAGAGTTACTCTCTAAGTTTTTTAAAGAACTGATTGAGTAACTCTTTACTTTCAGCCACTCCCACTCCTTTCTTAACTGCCGTTTTAGGGTGCAACAACGGGCTTTGAATCAGCGAATATCCACGCTGCACATCACTGGCGCCAAACACAAGTTGCTGCAACTGCACCCAATGCAACGCCCCCGCACACATAACACACGGCTCAAGCGTTACATACAAAGTACATTCATTCAAATACTTTGAGCCTAAGAAATTGGATGCAGCTGTAATAGCCAGCATTTCAGCATGAGCGGTAGAGTCAGTCAATTGTTCAGTTTGATTGTGGGACCTGCCTATTATCTTGTTTTGACAAACTACCACTGCTCCTACCGGCACTTCGCCTGCATCAAAAGCTTTTCGTGCTTCTTTGAGTGCTTCACGCATGAAATATTCGTCAGTATATAAATCCATACGTGCGGGAATGTATATTTATTTGATCCGTACAGTTTTCATCATAGCCCGTACAGTCTCTTGCCAATCTTCCTTCGAAGATTTCGGACAATTAAAGGTAAACACCAGGGTGCGATTGGGTTCTATCAGATACTGTATGTAAGTATACCGAAACACCGGCTGCTGTTCACCCAGCGTCATTTTATTTCCATTTACACGGGATTCAAATTCAAAATAAACAAGCTTCTTTTTATGTACATCATGAATGCCCTCATCAATCATATCAATGCGATCATAGAAACTGCTGAAACTTGCTTTGAAAAATTTTTGCGCAATCGCCAGGTTTGCATCAGGCCATTGGGTGGCCGAAATATTCACACTAAAATCAAGGGTACGATTCAGATCAGTATAAGCAGCCAGCGGAGCACGAACGGAGGGGTATCGTTGCACAATATCATCTATAGTCATCGGTGCCAGTTCGGGTGGCAATGAAATGGTGATACCTTCGGCAACTTTGGTTTTAATCAGTTTATCCGGGGCAAACCCAAACAGACTAACAATCGACAGGAAAATGATGATATTCTTCATAGCAGTTCTTTAACGAAAATGACCCGATAAGCAGGTATAACGTACAACCTTTATTAATTTGCGACCCTCAAATTTAAGGATTTTAATATGTTAAGAACCCATACATGCGGTGAGCTGCGAATAAGCGATGTAAATAAGACTGTAACCTTAACAGGTTGGGTACAACGGACCCGTGATAAGGGAAGTTTGCTGTGGATTGACCTGCGCGACAGATATGGAATTACACAATTATTTTTAGAAGAAGGAAAAACCGATGCCTCTGTGCTAACGGCAGCACGCCAGATAGGCCGCGAGTTCGTTTTAAAAGTGCAAGGAATAGTAGTAGAACGAATTTCGAAGAATGATAAATTAGCAACCGGAGACATTGAGATAAAAATCACCGCACTTGAAATCCTGAACTCGTCCAAGGTCCCCCCCTTTACGATCGAAGAAAATACAGATGGTGGTGATGATCTGAGAATGAAATACCGTTACCTCGATCTGAGAAGAAATTCTGTGCGGGAAAACTTAATGTTGCGTCACAAGATGGCTCAACAAACCCGCATGTATCTGGATGGTTTGAATTTTATTGAAGTAGAAACTCCGGTGTTGATCAAATCGACACCCGAAGGTGCCCGCGATTTTGTGGTTCCCTCTCGGATGAACCCGGGAGAATTTTATGCATTGCCGCAATCGCCACAAACCTTTAAACAGTTGCTGATGGTTTCCGGCTTCGATCGCTACTATCAGATTGTAAAATGTTTCCGTGATGAGGATTTACGTGCTGATCGTCAACCGGAGTTTACTCAGATAGACTGCGAAATGGCTTTCATCACGCAGGAAGAAATCCTGCATACTTTTGAGGGATTGGTGAGGCATCTTTTTAAACATGTAAAGGATATTGATATGCCATCCGTACCCCACATGACCTATGCCGATGCCATGAACTTTTATGGCTCCGACAAACCGGACACGCGCTTTGAAATGAAATTTAAAGAGTTGACCTCAGTGGCTCAGGGAAAAGGCTTTCCGGTTTTTGATGGTGCGGAACTTGTAGCTGGCATTTGTGCAACAGGGTGTGCCGAGTACACACGCAAACAATTAGATGAACTTACTGAGTTTGTCAAAAAACCCCAGATCGGAGCCAAAGGCCTGGTGTATGTTCAATGTAAATCAGATGGCACATTCAAGTCCTCCGTGGATAAATTTTATTCAGCCGATGATTTAAAAAAATGGGCATCGCTGTTTGATGCACAACCCGGAGATCTATTATTAATTCTCTCCGGAGAAAAAGCAAAAACTCAAAAAGCTCTTGGTGAACTGCGCTTAAAAATGGGTGACGTTTTGGGCTTGCGCGACAAGAATAAATTTGCTGCCCTGTGGGTGATTGACTTTCCGTTGTTGGAATGGAATGAAGAAACCAATCGTTGGCATGCCATGCACCATCCCTTCACGTCACCAAAGCCCGAAGACTTGTCGTTGCTGGATAGCGATCCCGGCAAGGTACGCGCAAATGCGTACGACATGGTAATTAACGGCACAGAAGTAGGCGGTGGCTCCATTCGTATTCATGACCGGGCCACGCAACAATTAATGTTTACCAAACTTGGCTTTAGTGATGAGGAGGCTAAAAAACAATTTGGATTTTTAATGGATGCCTTTGAATTCGGGGCTCCTCCCCACGGAGGCATTGCCTTTGGCTTTGACCGTTTGTGTTCGTTGTTCGGTGGCGCTGATTCCATCCGCGACTTTATCGCCTTCCCTAAAAATAACTCAGGTCGGGATATGATGATTGATACACCATCAACAATTTCACAAGAACAGTTGAAGGAGTTAAGCATTTCCGTCAATGATTTAAAAAAATAAGTTATCGCATGAAAAAACTGATTGGGTTTATATTGCCAGGTTGTATGCTACTAGCCTGCAGCGGAAAAGATTATTTCAATCAGGGTAAAACGGCCTTTGATAAAAAGGACTATAAAAATGCAATTGCTTATTTCGATTCGGCCTTGGTTGAAAATCCAGAAAATGCCTCCGCGTTTGCTACCCGAGGCAGTGCCCGCTATAATCTACAGGATTATGAAGGTGCCATGGCAGACTATACCAAGTCCATCGAATATTGGCCAAAAAATAGTGACAACGAAAGCGAGCTTGCCAGCATCTATGCAGATTTAGCAGATTGCTACTACAACAAGGAGTTATATGATGCGGCCATAGAAAATTATACAACTGCCATTGATAAAAATAACAACCTGGCAATTGCCTATGCAGGTAGAGGTGACGCTTGTATTTTAACAACAAAACCTGCGCTGGCACAGGCCGATTTTGAAAAGACAATTTCGATTGATCCTTCATTGGCAAGTGCCTATTTCGGATTGGGTTATTTAAAGTTCGAAGAGAAGGACTACACCGCAGCGATACTGCATTATAATCGGGCCATCGAATTCGACCCTGAGGATGTTAAATCCTACATGGATCGTGGAGATTCTTATTACATGCTAGCCGAATACCTGAAGTCTATTGACGATTTTACAAAGGCAATAGAGCTTGATCCCACCTTTGCAAAAGCTTACGTTTTCCGAGGCGATGCAAAAGATAATTTAGATCGTTCACAAGAAGCGATTGAAGATTATAATAAGGCACTGGAGCTTGATCCCAATTATGATCTTGCCTACTTTGGACGTGGGGCAGCGCGAAAAAATCTGAATGATAAGAAGGGAGCTTGCGAAGACTTTAAAAAAGCATGGGACCTAGGCTATGCTGAAGCTGAGGCCTTTACAAAAGATTGCAAATGACAATGTGTAGTTAACATTCAGGCGCTCACCCGAAGAAGACTGCCGTTTTGTTGATTCAGAATTATGCCAGCAATTGTGTGGTTTCTTCAGCGTCAATGGAGATATCATCCTCGCCTACATCATCAAAAGGATTTTCGAGATGATCCTGAATATTATCAAGGCTCACCAAAATAAAACTATATAATACGGGCATTACATACTCCAGCGATGCAGAATAGTCACCCACCGTACTGGCAAAATAAGGCCCATAAATAATTGGAAAAATATAAATAAAGACTTTCGAATAGGTTCGCAAAGTAATAGGTGTGCGATAATTATGGATAATCTTCATATTGTCAAATGCTATAATGATTTTACTCACGTATTGGTTCACCCGCGAGATTTCACTACTCTGTACACCTTGATTTCTAAGGTCCATGATCAGCAGGGAAAGTTGAGAAAATAACTGATACATCTGAGTCTCGTTTTTTTTCCATTCCGGGTCGTGATTAGTTTTAAACATCTCACGCATGAGTTTCATCATATCAAAAATAATTTGCTTTACTCGTATAGTCAGGTCGTGATCTTTACTAGTGGTCCAGTCGCGTGTCGCATAATAAATAGCGACAGCATGACCCTTAAAATCGGCAAAGCGTTGTAAGGCTGTCTCTCTTCGGGTATACGCTGAGCCAATAGAAAATACTACAGGAAATACAATAGCCACACCCACCAACATGTCTGGAAACTTAGCAGTAAGTCCAAATCGAAAACACAGATAGGTAGAGATTACCGCCAGCGCAGTAATAATAAAGGTCTTATAATTAATGATTAAAGAAAAACTTCGGATGACTCGTTTCATACCTTTTGGAATAGACTCTGAAAATTTCCAAAAAGGAATGAGATTACCAAATTGTTAAGCAACTATTAAGAAGTAAATTACATCTTCAGGGATATTGTGTCATCAATCTTCCAGCACTTCTACTTCAACACGCACATTTCTGCGGGCATTGTTACTGTGTTTATCATGAATCATCCGGCTGCCGCCCCACGCTTTTATTTCAATGCGGTCAGCACTGATGTTGTTGGCCACTAACCAGTCTTTGATAACCAAGGCCCGTTGGTAAGATAAATCCTTGGCCGAACCAGAACCATCCACAACATCTGGAGTAAGTTCAAAGAAATTTTTACTTGGACCCATGGTTATGATTTTTCCGCGCGCATTACCATTCGTGTGTCCATGTAGCAAGATTTTGTATTTGTCACTCGCATTCATAAACTCCAGTAGTCGATCCAGCTCATACTTTGATTCAGGTAACATCACGGCTGCATCGTTAAAAAAATAAACATTATAAAGCGTTTCTATATCGCCCCGGTGCAAGCGGGCCAGATCAAACTTTATTACATAATGATCATCCCGCCATTCCATATAATCTGGCAAATTTTCTTTATTAACTTCTGACAACACAAAATCATGCTGTACTTTACGAAACCCAAAGGAAGAACCAATGAGTGTTACTTTACCCGTCTTATTTTTCGGATCTGTCATGGGAATTACTTCATGAGCCTTTACCTTCTTAATTAATCTTGATACATCGCCATCAATAATGTCAACATCCCCTTCGATAGGTTCACTGTTAGTTGGGTTATATAAATACAACAACACATTCGCCTCTTTGAGAGGGGGTGGTTCTTTAGAGACAGGTTTTTCCTTCACAGGTTCTTCAACCTTAACCTCTACCCGCTCAGAAGCAATTTCTGCTTTCTCTTTTACTTCGACCTTTTGCTCCGTTACAGGAACAAGTTCCTGGGTAGGTTCTTCAACGGGACTAGCTTCAACTAAAGGCGTAGGATTATAACCTTCTTTCATAATACGCACCCAGGCATCGGTAAATCCACCCTCCTTCCGGGTCTTTAACATTTGTTGAATGGATTCATCAAAGTCCGTGTAATAATCCAGGTAGATGTAGTAAAACTTCCTACCCAGATCATAACCATATTTTGTATGAAGGCCTGACTTGTTCAACTTACTTACATAGGTCTCCATGTATTTTTCCTGACCTATACGATAAGCGGCCACTACGATATAATAACCTTTTTGTAAGTATTCACCTTTGGGAGTAGGATCCGCTATAGAATGAAAAGCAAGCCCAAGCAATATTATAGCAAGGGCAAAAGCATAGCCGCGCATAGATCAGGGATTTGGTTAACTAAAGATTGTGGAAAAAAATGATTTTTCCAATGTTAGCTGGTCTCAGCCGGATTTACCGATCTCCTTCAAGAAACCATAGCCATAACCAGTTAGTTGAATGATTGCAGCAGGTACGCTGAGCAAACTTACCAGGATTGAGCGCGTAGTTAGAAAGCTATCTATCGAAATAAGTAGTAGGTAAACCCCATAGGCAGCGTTGACTACGATTGCAAGATTCGAATTAATAAGGAAAAGAAAAGGCAGAACAATTAAGCCAATTAAAAAAAAAGCTGGAAACCAATGCGTGGGTTTAATCTCACCGGCATGCACCCTACCTACTAAAACTCTTCCTCTACCAAAGTTGGAAACCTGCTGAAAAAATTGTGTGAATGTAGAACGCCTTTTGTGAAAGACATATGCGTTGGGTATGAGTCCCGACTCAAAACCTAATTTTTTTATACGCACACTTAGCTCAATATCTTCGGCATAACGATTAAACGTAAATCCTCCGGTCTTCTCAAACACTTTACGACTGATTGCCATGTTAAAACTGCGTGGCTGAAATCCTTTCTTATTACCTCCGCGAATTCCTCCGGTCGTCAACGTGGAGGCCATTGTAAACGCCATGGCTCGCTGAACGGGTGTAAAATCATTCCTTCCCCGATCAGGCCCACCCCAGGCATCTAGAGGAGTTGTTTGTAAAAAATCATCAACAAGTTGAAAATAATGTTCGGGCACCACACAATCGCTGTCGAACATAACAAAGTATTGACCCTTAGCCTTGTCAAACCCATAATTACGGCTAGGGCCTGGGCCCGTGTTCGGTTTAAAAAAGTAGCGAATCAAAAGTTTGTCAGCATATTGCTCATAGACCTTTTCGCTTGTAATCGTTGATCCGTCTTCAACCAGAATAACCTCAAAGTCTTTGTAGGTTTGTCGGGTAAGGCTCTCCAACAACTCTGAAACCTCTTGTGGACGGTTATAGACCGGAATAATTACCGAATAGCGGGGTGCATGCATGAACTGCAAAAATAGTCAAACAAGGCGATTACCATCGATCTAAATTTAGGTAGAGGTTAGTCTTAGTTTTCTTATCTTTCAATACGATAAAAGCCGATGAAGACTTCATGAAAGCCCAAATTACCCGAGGTTTTATTTTTGCACTTTTCCTGTTTATGTGCATCACTTCTATATATGCACAAACTGGTCAGGTAAAGGGAAGATTACGAGATTCCAAGACACTTGAGCCACTTCCCTTTGCTAATGTGTTTATTAACCTCACAACCCTGGGCGCTGCTGCTGACCAAACGGGAAATTATATATTAAACAACCTACCGTTGGGTACCCATGAAATTGTTTTCTCCTTTGTTGGGTATAAATCCTATCAGAAAAAAATTCAACTGGAGGCAGGAACCATGGAGTTGGATGTTTTGCTGGTGCCTGATGAAACAGAACTTGAAACGGTTATTATTAGCGGTAGCCGAGACAAAGAATGGGACAAACAACTTAAGCGATTTGAAAAAATTTTCCTGGGCACCACCCGATTTGCCAACTCCTGTAAAATACTCAATCCCTGGGTATTGGAATTTAAGGAAACCGTAGTGAATGGTAAAAATGTTTTTACAGCCGCAGCCTCAAGACCTCTTGAAATTGAAAATGCTGCTTTAGGGTATCGTGTTGACTACCATTTAAGAAATCTGGCTTCCACAGCTGATGGATATAATATTCAAGGCCAAGTTCGCATGGAAGAGTTAATATCAACAGATCCCAAGACAGCAAAAACCTGGACTCAAAACCGAGCCACTGCCTATCAGGGATCACTTCGTCACTTGTTAAAATCTGTAGTGGATGGGCGCGTACAAGAAGAAGGATTTGACCTATACATCGATAAGAGTGGGTATGAAAACACCCCTTATCGTTCGGCAGTTTTTGCTACACAATTAGATAAGTCGCTACAATCTTATTCAACACAAAATACAGTGATGGCCGGAATAAATAATGAAGAGTTTACTATTCCGGTAAAACAACGAATTGAAGTTCATTATCGATTAGCGAAATCACAACTAAAAGTTTATAGCGATATCCCCTATCCGGTTTCATGGATTGAAGTAAAGGGTGGTGTGCTACGAACAAATTCAAACGGGATTTTACTAAATCCTTCCAGCCTCATCCTTTCCGGTGCGATGAACGAAGCCCGGGTTGGAGATTTACTTCCCTACAATTATTCACAAACTCCATCCGAAAATTCTCCCGCGCAACTTTCATATTCATCACAACAGGTAAAATTAAACAGACTGATAGAGAAACCTTATTTACATACCGATAAATCCTACTATTATCCGGGAGAAAAAATCTGGTTTAAAGCCTACATGAATTATAGAAGTCCTGAACTAATGGATTCTTTAAGTCAGGTGTTATATGTTGAGTTGATCGGTTCTGATAAAACAATCCAACAATCCAAGACCCTCTCTCTTTATGGAGGATCGAGCGCGGGTTGTTTTGTTTTACCCTCAAACATTAAACCTGATTCTTATTTCCTTCGGGCTTACACCCACTGGATGCTAAACTATGATGGCACGCTCATGTTTACAAAACCAATCCCGATTTTGGGATTGTATGAAAGGGCTGAAAGCAATAAGATTGCGGATTCTATAAATACATCAGTAGAAATAAAAATGAAGAGTGCAACAACATTTAATAGGCAGGATCAGGTTAAACTGGATTTTGAAATTAAAGACCCTAACGGGAATCCCATTTTAGCTGAGCTCTCGATTTCCGTTACCGACCAACAACAGACCGTTGCCCTTCCGGAAGAAAAAAATATTCTTCAATCATTTCCGTTCTCTGAAGAATTCTATGCTGTTAATTCCAGTGGGAAGCCAGCCTATCCTATTGAATCTGGTATTAGTTTGAATGGGCAGTATAAAAACAAAACCGGCAAACCAGAAAAAACTAATCTGATGGTAGTGGAAGGAAACTTCAATAAAACTATTCCTCTTCAAACTGATGATCAGGGAAACTTTTGGGTAACTGGCCTTCAATTTAATGATTCATCAAACCTTTCATTTCAGACGGCAGGGAAAAAGAAAAAATTTGAAGGGACAATTTCTATTCTACCCAAATACATACCTCCTGTAAAAGAAATGCCGGCAGGGTTAAGCTCTTTTGTGGTGGTCAAGGAAAATAAAAGGCAACATTCCCTGCAGGCTCGCGACCTCACCGAAGAATCGACCATGCTGAAAGAAGTCCTGATTAATGAAGAAAAAGAACAAATGGGCAAAGAAGTGCCCAATACATATTCTAAGGCTGACTTCACTTTTACTGGCGCTGAGATAGTAAGTTTAAGTAGAGTCTCTATCGTAAATGCATTGGTGGGCAGGGTACCTGGACTTAGTATAGTAAATGGTTATCTACGAATAGGTGGTGGCTCTAACTTTATGGGAGCAGCAACCACCGAGCCTTTAATAATCATTGATGGAGTTCAAATGACCAGTGGCGGAACATCCAGGCTCTATCAAATTACACCGGAGATGGTAGAACGGATTGATGTTATTAAATATGGAGGTGCTGCGATTTATGGCTCACGGGGTGGCAACGGGGTGATCATTGTAACTACAAAAAGTGGCGAGTATACTTCCGTAAACCCATCCAATGCAAATTCAAGTTCCTTTCAGCAAGTTGCTATTCAGGGATTCTCCACCTGTCCAGCATTTGTGGGGCTTAGCTATGAATTAGAAAAACGATACGAAATTTCAGATAGCGGCTCTACCATATTCTGGACACCCCAGGTTTTTAGTGATGAAAAAACAGGGCAAGTCTCCGTTTCTTTTACTTCGGGTTCTACACCAACACGCTATAGAATAGTTATTGAAGGAGTTAGCGCGATGGGTGATCCTATGCGTGGTGTATTTGAAATAGACATAAAATAGCAATGAAAATTCTTAAAATCACCCTAATCATTGTGGGTCTGATTTTACTCTACGTTGTTTTTGGAATTCTGGTTCCTGCAGGAATGTTCAAAACAATTACTCCACACTTCACAGGAAACATTCAGAAACTGGAAATACCCATTGCCGGCCCGGAGGATATTACTATTGATACGCAACATGGGCTTGCTTTTATCTCCGTAGATGATCGCAGGGTTAATATCAAAAATCCCGCAACATTGGAAGGCGCTATTCTACTGATGAACTTATCCGATTCTATCCCTGTACTTAAGAATATTACCCCACCTGGCTTCCAGGATTTTCATCCCCATGGAATCTCATTGTGGACTGAACCCGATGGACGACAATTTCTTTTTGTAGTCAATCATCGCCAAAAAAGTTGGGAACAAGTGATTGAACGCTTTGCCTGGAGAAATGATAGTCTCATCCACCTCGAAAGTATACTGGATGCAAACTTAATGACAAGTCCTAATGATGTGACCGCAGTTGGCGAACGTTCATTCTATGTCACTAACGATCATGCCTACAGCAAGAGCGGCATTAACAGAACACTTGAAGATTATCTTCAACGCGCAATTTCCTATGTGAACTATTACGATGGCGAAAGTTTTAGAAAAGTGGCTACTGGCATTGCCTATGCCAATGGTATCAACCGATCTGCAGACTTACATCAACTTTATGTTGCCGCTTGCACGGGACGAAAAGTTCTGATTTATGATCGTAATGCAACCAACGGTGAGTTAACGCTGGAACAGGAAATTGATGTAAATACAGGTGTTGATAATATTGAATTGGATGAAAGCGGAGCATTATGGATTGGTAGTCATCCTCAACTATTGAAGTTTGTCGCTCATGCAGCCGACCCGGCCAAATTCTCGCCTTCACAGGTTATCAAACTATCAAAAGATAAAGACGGAAAATACCAGTTGGACGAAATCTTTCTCAATGATGGATCCTCCTATTCTGGCTCTACAGTAGCCGCTGTTTACAAGGACAACATGCTAATCGGTTCTGTATTTGAAAAATCTTTGCTGGTTTGCACCATCAACAAATAGAATGAGTTTATCAATCTTATTTATAGCTGAATTATTATGAAGTATTTACTTTATCTACTTGCATTTGCCTTGACGCACTCGGTCGCTCAAAAAGGTGTTGATCTTGATAAATTATCAGAAAAGTACGCGGTGCAATCCTTCAAAGAATTTTATGAGTTATTAAGTTTGCCCAACGATGCTCACTTTCCGTTAGACATTGAGAAAAATATTCAATGGTGCGAAAGTGCTTTTGCGAAACGTGGTTTTGCAACGTTGCGATTGAATACCCCCACCGTGCCTTTATTACTAGCCGAACGTAAAGTAAAAAACGCAAAAAAAACAGTTTTGATCTACATTCAAATAGATGGCCAGCCGGTAAACCCCACGCAATGGGAACAGGAGAGTCCGTGGAAACCTACCTTGAAAGAAAAAGACGCAGCGGGAAAGTGGAATGCCATTGCCTACGAAAGATTATATGAAGGATTAAACCCTGACTGGCGAATCTTTGCACGCTCAACGTCTGATGCAAAAGGTCCGGCTATGGCATTGATAGCCGCATTGGATGCGTTGAAAGAAATGAAAGCAGAGCCCAATTACAATATGAAAGTGATTATGGACTTCGAAGAGGAATTGGGCTCACCGAATCTACCAGCAGCGGTCACTCAATATAAAAATGAACTAGCCGCAGATATGCTGATTATTTATGATGGTCCACGCCACATCAGCAACCAGCCCACGTTGAGTTTTGGTGCTCGTGGTATTTGTGAAATTACCCTCACCACCTTTGGACCACGTACCCCTATGCATTCTGGTAATTATGGAAACTATACACCAAACCCTGCCTTACGACTCTCAAAACTACTTGCCTCCATGAAAGATGATGATGGCCGGGTAACTATTCCGGGATTTTATGATGGTGTGGAATTGAGTGATGAAGATAAAACTATTCTGAAGCAGGTTCCCGATGATGAAAATGAAATCAAAAAATTTCTAGGCATTGCTGAGCCGGATAAAATTGGTAATAATTTTCAGGAATCGTTACAATATCCAACACTTAACATCCGAGGTTTGGATGCACTCTTCATTGGAAAAGAAGTTCGTACACTTATACCCGCTACCGCTACTGCCGAAATAGATATCCGGTTAGTACCCACCAGTGATGCCCAGCGTTTAATGGGTCTTGTTAAAAAGCATGTGCAAGACCAGGGTTACTACCTGGTTGATAAAGAACCTACGGAAGAAGAGCGAATGAAATATTCGAAGATTGCATCCTTTCAGTCGAGCTTTTCTTATGGGGCGTTCCAAACGCCATTTAATTCAGAAACCGGCATCTGGTTAAACAAAGCAATGATGCGGGCATTTGGAAAAGAGCCTATTAAAATCAGAACGATGGGCGGCTCCATTCCTATTTCTCCCTTCGTGACCACCTTGGGAATTCCGGCAGTAAGTGTGCCCACTGTAAATCCGGATAATAATCAACATGCAGAGAATGAAAATATTCGGGTTGGAAATTATGTAGAGGCTGTTAAATCCTTTCTGGCTATCCTATTGGAAAAACTTTAAACGCTAGCTTTTTTGTATAATATTCTAAAAAAATCCAGTAGTCAGTAGCCAGAATCCAGCAACTGATTTTAACTTGCACCCAATGGATAATTTCATTGTTTCAGCGCGTAAATACCGGCCTTTAGGGTTTGAAGAAGTTGTGGGTCAGGAGCATATCACCACTACGCTGAAAAATGCCATTGACAATAGTAAACTTGCTCAGGCTCTTTTGTTCTGCGGCCCGCGGGGCGTGGGTAAAACCACCTGCGCCCGTATTGTCGCGCGTATGATCAATGGGTTTGAAGAAAAAGCTGAAGTTAATTCTCTTAATATTTTTGAATTAGATGCAGCCTCCAACAATAGCGTTGAGGATATTCGAAACCTGATTGACCAGGTTCGTTACCCGCCACAGTTCGGTAAGTTTAAGGTCTATATTATAGACGAGGTTCACATGCTTTCCAACTCCGCCTTCAATGCATTTTTGAAGACACTGGAAGAGCCACCCTCCTACGCAATTTTTATTTTAGCTACGACTGAGAAACATAAGGTTATCCCTACCATACTTTCGCGGTGCCAGATTTTTGATTTTAATCGGATTCAGGTTTCAGATATTTCGAAACAACTTAAAAAAGTTGCTGACCGTGAGAAGATAAAAGTTGAGGAAGAAGCGCTACACCTGATCGCCCAAAAAGCCGATGGTGCTTTACGCGATGGTCTTTCCATCTTTGATTTGATGGTCACATTTTCTTCGGGTAAAGAAGTTACTTTCAAAGATGTGCTTAATAACCTGCACATTTTAGATTACGACTATTATTTCAAGGTAGTAGATGGTCTTTTGGCAGAAAATCATACTGAGCCACTTTTGCTATTGGATGAAATTTTACGCAAAGGATTTGATGCTCAAAATTTTATTGTAGGATTGAGCGAACACCTACGCAATTTATTGGTATCGCAAGATGCACGCACGGTTAATCTCATGGAGGTGCCCGACAACACCCGCAAAAAATACCTTGATCAGGCTGCAGCAACATCACCATCACTCTTACTTTCCTGGTTAAACATTGCCACCCAATGTGATATTAATTATAAGAGCAGTAAGAATCAACGCCTGTTGGTAGAATTGGCTTTAATGAAAATGGCGCATGTCCATTCTGTGTTTAAAGGCAATGGGGCTGCTCCTTCACAGGAGGGATTAAAAAAAAAATTGAATTAGATCCTCAAACTACTTCTCCTGAAGTTAAAGAGGCTTTGGTTGATAATGCAGTCATCGATGAACTGCCTTCGCAAGTAGAAATCAAACCAAAAGAAATTCCAGCAAAAGAAACTACAAAGCCGAAGACTACCATCAACCTAGGCAACATTTTAAAAAGTCAACCCAAAGAGGAAACAAAAAAGGAAGAAAAGAATGGTGCAACCCCCAAGAAGGATGCCCCCGTTTCAGAAGACATGTTGCGGAGGGTATGGACAGACTTTACCGAACTTAGAAAAAATCAGATGGCTGAATATCATTTATTAAAACAGCCTTTCACATTTAGAAATAATACCGTCACCCTTGCGCTCACCAATCCGATTGAAGAACCGGTCCTCCTCTCCATTAAAACAGAATTACTGACTTATTTGCGTGAAAACCTTAATAACAACTCGCTCCAGGTGGATGCAACCATGCAAGAACATCAGATAAAGAAATTTGCTTATACCAATAAAGAGAAGTTTGAACACCTGGCCGAAAAGAATCCTCTTTTAAATGAATTGAAAGAGAAAATGGGGTTGGATCCTGATTTTTAGCACCGGACATCCATGGTAGTTTTGCCAGTGACTCGGATAAGTTAAAATCGCCAGAAACAAATATCAACTTTCGTCCGTTTCTATTGGGAAAACACTTCTGGTAATGTTCTGCCGAATCCGAATTGCGCTTATTCTTTTATCGGCCCTTATGGTGGCGCGAGAGGTATTTCCTCATTCAGTACAAACACTTGCCATTGAAATACAGGAAGAACGAAATGGTGAAGTGAAAAACGAATTCACTCCGATTCAGCAGGAATTAAAAACAAAACTTCCATGCAAATCGTCTGTGCGACAAAACAAATCGAAACCTCATCAGACTCGTTATAAACTTCCTTTTATCCCTTCTATTAATATATCCCTATCGAAACTGTTGCTTCACTGCACCTTCCTGATCTGAGATAACTCTTATTTCAGTTTTACTTCTTTTATTAACTTATAAATTTTAAGCTATGAAATCATATCAGACAAGTATTCTATTCATCAGTTTTATTTTTCTCTCGAGTTGTGCGGTAGTCCGTCAAGGCGAAGTAGGGATGAAAAGAAGATTAGGTGTGTTACATCCTACCATCATTCAGCCTGGGGCAGTGGGCTTCAATCCATTTATAAGCACGATAATAAAAATGCCTATTCGCACGATGAATATGGAAATTAGTTCCAACCTTCCATCGAAAGAAGGACTTAACGTAGCGGCTGTTATTTCCATCCTTTATCGCATAGAGCCCAACAAAGCGCCTTACATTGTTGAGAACATTGGCGTGGGTAACGAACAAAACGTAATTAGCAGTGTGTTCCGTTCCACTGCCGCGGATGTGTGTTCCCGCTTTTTTGCAAAAGACATGCATTCGGCACAACGTGCCAACATTGAAAAAGAAATTGCTACACAAATGAACGGACTATTGGTGCCTCGTGGTTTCGAAATTGAGGCTGTATTGCTCAAGAATATTCAATTGCCTGCCGGACTAGCCCGCGCAGTAGAAGAGAAACTTGAAGCTGAGCAGGATGCGCAACGCATGGAGTTTTTATTAGATCGTGAAAAACGTGAAGCTCTGCGCAAAAAAATTGAAGCCGAAGGTATTCGGGATGCGCAGAAGATTATTTCTGAAGGATTAAACAAAAATATAATCGAGTGGCAAAGTATCGAAGCCTTTCGGGAACTTTCAAAATCACCTAATAGTAAAATTATTATTACGGATGGTAAGGCACCGCTTATGATTGATCCTAAAGAATAAACGGAATCATTCTCTTAATTCGTGTAATGATAATTATCTTAAAATGGTGTGCTGGAATCAGCACACCATTTATCTACACCTTCACATAAATCTTTCTTTTATCCATCCCGTAGCCCACGGCCCAACACGATAACATTACCCAAAGTGCAAACAGTACCGATCCGTTGTAGTCTCCGGCCCATGATTGAAAGAAACTCTGATAAATCCAGGAGTAAAGTGATTGATCTTCTATGCGAATAGACCACATCAGAATAACAAACACTTCCGACAACAAATAGATAAAGAGTGTGTTTTTTCCAAACACCTCAAAGAAGTAGGTCCATTTGTTTCGCTGTGCAATTTCAATAATGAATACCAATACAGATAAGATAATTAATCCAAGACCTACTGTGTGAAGGACATAAGAACTTGTCCACAATTTTTTATTGATGGGAAACATCAAATCCCACCAGGCTGCCATCAGCAACAAGGCAGCACCAATCATCATCAGCTTAGCGATGGTTTCATAATTTTTTCCATTTCGCTGCAGAAACAACCCGGCAGCATACCCCGCAATCACATTCACGATGGCAGGTAATGTGCTTAACAAACCCTCCGGATCAAACGCAATTCCCTCGCCTTTATACATATGGTTTTCACCGATCAGCCAGGCATCCAATTTTAATACAGCATTTCCTTCCAGTGTCAAATCTCCAAAAGCCATCAGGATAACCCGATACAAGACAAGGGCAAGAATGCTGAAAATTAATGCACCTTGAATTTTAAAATAATGGATCACCAAAGAGGCAAACAGATAACACAACGCTATACGTTGCAGCACTCCAAAAATCCGGGTCTCACTAATCGGTTTCAAAAACCACTCCCCACTTTCGTTTACATCCACAAACGGAAACCAGTACATTAAATACCCTAAAAGAAAAATGATGAAAGTTCGCTTGAATACCTTTTTCAGAAAATTAGCTTCCCCTTGGGCTTCGTATTTCGCCTGACTGAAACTCATGGCGTTACCAACCACAAAAAGAAAGGTGGGAAAGACGAGGTCAGTTAAAGTAAACCCGTGCCAATCTGCGTGAAGCAATGGAGAGTACGTTGTGGTACTGCCCAGGGAATTCACCAAAATCATTAGTGCGACATCCATCCCGCGAAAGGTATCCAGGGATAAGAAACGGTCCTTTAAATCATGCATAGAGCCAATTGGGTTAGGTAATCATGTTCAATATAGCCCAAAAAGCTTGTTTTAGATTATTTAGAATTATTCCAAATAATTTGGATTTATTGCGGTGACCATCCATATTTGACACTATTAAGAATAATTCTAAATAAATATGGACATGAAATTTGTTGCTATCAATTACATTCAATGTGATACCCACTATCGCGAAAGGTTTGAGGAGCTATTTGCTTCACGAGCAAAGGCTATTGACCGAATGCCTGGTTTTATAGACATGTATGTTTTGAGACCTCATGGTGAAGGAGAGTATTTAATTGTGAGCCACTGGAGTTCAGAAGAAGCTTTTAAAACCTGGACAACTTCACCCGAATTTTTGGAAGGTCATAAGCGCGGGTTTGAAGACATCCGGAAGGCGAGAGAACAAGGACTGAAACCCCCCATGACCTCCAACTTTAAAACATATGAAGTGATCGCTCAATAATTAGTCAACGAAGTACATCAACTTCAAGCCAGGTATGTATACCAGTTTATAACTAAGTGTACATTTCCGATCAATGACATGTACACTTCTGGATACGGAAATCCGTGTAGATGCAGATTCTATTCATTTGCAAGGAAAACAAATCTGGCCATCATTTTGCTAAGTAAATTCTAGCTTTAAACTAATTGCTGTGAGAACATTTATCGCGCTGGCTCTTTTCTTTATCCTGTTTGTCTTATGTTGGCCGCTCGCCTTTCTTATGCTATTCCTCTTTCCTGTCATCTGGTTGATTATGCTTCCTTTTAGGATTATCGGAATTACAATCGAAGGAATCTTCAATTTGATTCGGGCAATCTTTATGTTGCCGTTCAAACTGGTGAAAGCGATTTAGATCTTAGTAATCTTTAATCCCTACTCAGTGTAAGTTCCTGTTCTCTCCTTTTCAGGGATTTATCAAGCACAAACGTGCCAATAGGAATGAGTGAAGCACCCAAGGCTACGAAAACGGAAAACCAGTTCCATCCCATAGCCTTAATGGCCATAAACACCGCAGCGATGTAAAGAATAAACAATACGCCATGTATCCAACCGGTAATCTTCACCGCCATCGGTAAATCAAAGTAGTATTTCAGCGGCATGGCAATCAGCAACAATGTTAAAAACGAAACTCCTTCAATAAATCCGATTATTCGCAGATTACTTATTCTGTTTTTCATATTCAGGTAGTTGATTGTACTTCAAAAATTGAAATAGTATGGTCTTGTTTCATGGTATGATAACCCCTGTAAATAAGTATGATCCCGAGCAATTCGGTTACATACAATACTTCGGTATATCCGAATTTGGTAAATGATCCACCAATTCCCGGAAGCAGTCCACCCAAAGCAATAAAAATATTTCCAATAAAACGATTCTTGAATTGAATATCCCGGCTGTATCGATAGGCAGAATAAACTGCCCCTCCTACTAAAAAGACAAACGCGTAAACATTCACAAATGGGGTGATCAATCTTACATTCTTCCACACCAATACTTTTCCCGTGAGACGAGTCGATTCAACCAATGAATAATCAATGGGAGAAAGAATAACCAGGACCGAAGCTATGATAATAACTGACATCACTACGTACATCATAATGTTTGCCGTTCGCTTTTGAAAAATAAGATAAACAGAACCTTGTGCCAAAGGAAATCCGCCCAGCAAAGCTCCCAGGATGTACCATGATTTAAAAACAGGCTCACTCCAATGGAAGATACCGACAATGCTTTCAGTCAATGTTCCGAGTCCATAACACAATACACCGATCATCCACCAAAATAAATAGGATGGTTTGTTTTTATAAACCCAATGCTTATAGAGGATTACAAAAAACAATGCAGAAAGAATGGTGGTAAGAATTGGAATTTTGTGAATGAACCCGATCATGATATAGCATTTAATACGAAGAGAAGAGGGACAATCCCCTTCTCTTCTTAAAGTTTAGTGAGATAACCTATATACGTTAGAATATTCGGGTATCATTTGGCTGGTATACATAACGGAATGTATAGTAGCGATCCTTATCAGCTCCGGTTGGTTCTGGTGAAGGACTTGCAGGAGCACCTTGGTAATAACTAAGTATTTCTAGTTTTGCATAGCGATTCTCTGCAGTCTTCACTACAATAACTTTACCTGCAATGGGTGCAACCAGGTTAGTGGCTCCGGTGTAGGTATACCATCCATTACCGGATCCCGATGGAATTGCATTACGCTCTGCAGGTGTTGTTCCGGCTGTATTATCAGATTTATAACCGTCAAAAGGAGCCTCTATGATATTAGTTAATGTTCCATTCAGAATTTGTGCAGTCGTAGTGCCGGGTCCACTCGTTCCACTATTTACAATAATAGTCGTTGACCTGAAACCAATGTCCCAATTGCTGCTTGTACTATCTGCATTAGGTACAATAGCACCTGTTTTAAAACTAAATAACGTAAACTTATTAGTAGCCCCAATCCGCAGCGGAGGACGATTGGTGGGAAGGGGACTTTCATAAGGAGCATAGTCTGCATTTAGGTCGTTGATGGTGGTAGCAACAACCGGAAGCAGATCGTCATCTTCGTTACAACTAACAAAAGCAATAGTAAAACCAACGATTAGGGCTATTGACAAAATAGATTTGATTAAATTCATGGTTAATTTTTATTTATTAAGGTTGAACATTCTTTTTTGAAAACGAGTAACTCACAGATGCATAATACAATCGCCCGGGTAAGTTGGGAATCAAAACCGGCTCTGTGTAGTCGAATAAATTATCAACACCCAACTGGAAACGCAGTGAGTGTTTGATAGTCTTTGTAATAGATAAATTAACCAGCGCATAACCCGGTACAAAATCATCGTAGACATCCAGAATAGAATTGCTATTGGTATCGGAGGGCGGAATGACTTCCCCCTGAATATTTCCACGAATATCACCGATTCCATACTTCCCGCGATAAATCACGCGAAGGCTTCCTTCCCATCCGCTGGGCTGATGACTATAAAACAACTTAACATTACCCATATGCCGTGACCTATTATAAAGACCAAAATATTCGTTTGGCTTCAGTCGTTTAGTCACCAAGGTATTGGGATCGCGCCAGTAAACTTCTCCGGCTTTTACATCTTCCGCCACATCTTTATCCTTCGCATACAACAATTGATATCCTAATGAAAGATTGAGATGTCTGGCTACGGGATACGAAAAATTCGATTCGAGTCCTTGTGTGTAAGCCCTAAGAATATTCCGGTAACTATAAATGCTTTGCCCTGACGTAGTGATTGCCACAGCCTGTGTTTCAATAAGGTTGTTAATGCTGTTATGGAAAACATTTAGATCCATCTTCAGCAATGGAAGTATCTCCACTGTGGCACCCGCATTGATGGATACAGAACGCTCTGCTTGTAGATTCCCTAATTGTGCAGGATCAAACAAATAAGCCTGTATTTGTCCGGCCGCATCAAGTTCTGCCAAACGATCTATAGCAACCTCAGTGCCCAACACACTATAGCCACCCGCAGCCGAGTTGTTGAAATTGAAATATAACTGACGAAAGTCCGGTGCTTTAAACCCTACACCGCCACTGACTTTAAACGTAACTTTCTTAGTGAGTTCGAAACGCGAAGAAAGTTTTGGACTGAACTGGCCACCATAAATTGTATTGTAGTCATACCGGCCACCGGCAATGATTGAAAGCTTTTCCAAGGGCAACCACTCGTGTTGAAAAAACCCATAGCTGGTTTCCTGCGATCTCTTTTCTTCATCTCCATAGCGTGAGGTTTGTACCTGTTCGTTGATGTACCCCCCACCGAGTGTTAAAATATTTTTTTCATTGAAATAATATTCGGCATTCAGTTCCGGGCGGGTGAATGATTGCCTGAAATCATCTTCATAATATCGACTCCCATCCGTTTCTAAATTTAAATAGGTTTCGGTTTTATAACGGGTTGAGTAAAATCGGGCAATGGCCTTTAGTTTATCCGAAAAGCGATGCGTCAACACTGGATTAAAATTCCAATCCCGCGTGTTACCATTCCCCGATGTACGAGTCCGAATTCCATTTGATTCAACCTCAAAGCGAAAAACCTGATCCTCATTAAAAAATCTACCAGCAACGCTTAGATCCGTGAGGGGATTAAACTTGTACGTGATTTTAGAATTGAGTGTGTAGTTAGTGAATGGAGAAACCGTATTTCCGAAATTTTGTGGTGACAGATCGTAACCATCGGTGTGGTAACGATTCCCATACACATAAAAACCTAACTTCTTTTTGATGAACCCTATATCACCATTGATATCCAGGGTGTTGTTAGTTCCATAGCGAATGGCTGCATTGCCTCGCGTTCCTTGTGGTCGGTCCGTAATAATATTGATTACACCTGCCAGTGCATCGGACCCATACAAACTCGAGGAAGGTCCTTTTACAATTTCAATTTGTTTGATATTGCCCACAGCAATGCGACTGAGTTCCAACGAACCCGTGTAGCGACCAATGATGGGCTCACCATCGATAAGAATGAGTGTGTAGTCCGGATTAAAGCCTTGAATTTGAATACCATTACCTTGTGCATTTACTTGTGGCACCACTACAAGTCCGGTTTGTTCCGTCAGAATATCATTAAGGCGCACAGACCCCATGGTCCGGATTTGATTTTTTGAAATCAGTGAAACTGGCATAGGTAGCGCTCCCAGGGTACGCTCGTTTCGGGTAGCCGTAACAATCAGAGCTTCCAACTGTCTGGTGGCCAAAGTATCCGCTTCCATCGGGTTTTCCTGAGCAAAGCACACCATAGAGAGGGTAAGTAGTGCTAGGCAGCTTATTGATGAAGTCACAATTTTCACGGGTGCAAAGATTAGCATGAGTGAATCCAAAAAATACCTTAATAAGTATAATTAATGACAAAAGGTACTCATGGCCATTCATTTGCAAATAATGGGTACTTTTGAACCAAAACCTCTGAATTTGGTTCTTATGGCAGATGATTTATGTCATTTTATCTTTAATCTGAATCACTATGGAAACTCGTGAAATAATAAATACTCAAAAAAGTGAATTTAAAAGCCTTTTGGAAATAGAGGATATTACCCTTCAGTCAGCTGAAAATAGAGGTGATGTAGAACTGTTACTGAACAGTCTGGTGCATAAAAACATCATTCACTTTTATTTTTGCTTAGAGGGAGCAGGGGTTTTTGCCTTTGGGCCACATTACAGCCGGCCTATAGAAAAACAACGTAACTATTTTTTCTATAATCCGGATATGGATTTACCCTTCCAGTTAAAACTTGCTCCACAAACCCGAATAATAGCGTTCTCGATTAAGCTGGAAAGTCTCCATAAACTATTCAGCCAGGATGCATTGCCTTTTCTTAAACCAGAAAATGTTAAGAGCAAGTTTTACGATGAGCGTGAAATCCCTGCCAACTTAGTAGTGGTACTTAATCAGATCTTCTCAGTTAATTTAAGCGAGAGTGCCGAGAAACTATACTATCATGGTAAGGTATTAGAAATACTGGGACTCTATTTTTCAGAGAAGAAGCCTGATACAGAAGCCTGCCCTTTCCTGAATGACCAGGAAACGGTTCGTAAAATAAAACACGCGAAAGAATATCTGCTCAAGCACATGGATACACCACCTGGCTTGAAAGAACTCGCCAAAATTTCAGGTCTCAACGAGTATCAATTAAAAGTAGGCTTCAAACAAATTTATGGGAACACGGTTTTTGGATTTCTGCTTGAACATAAACTCGATCATGCCCGTGTATTGCTAGACACAGCAAAATTTCAGGTGAATGAAGTTGCCTACCAAATTGGATATACTAACCCGAGTCATTTCATTGCTGCTTTCAAAAAGAAGTTTGGAGTTACTCCCAAGAAATATTTAATGAACAAACACTAGCCTTCGACAGGCATAGGCTGACAGTCAAATTATTCTGAGGGTTTAGTATCTTCTTCGAGTAGTTCTGCGCGGTGTTGTTCCAAACAACATTCCAAATACACCTCTTACAAGTTCCCGCCCTATTTGTTTTGTAACCGGAGAAGCAAGCACCTCATCAAATGTGCTTTTTTCTTTACGTGCTGTCCGGCTCGTGGTCTTGATCTCTTCTTTTTTCTGTTGAATTTCCAACTCTGCTTTTTTTGCTGTTTGCATTTTCTCATCCAGCATTTCAAACGCGCTGCGAGGATCAACCGTCTCTTTATACTTTTTGTACATCGATGACCCCTCTAACTGTGCCTGGTACTCTTGTTGAGTAAGTGGCCCCATAAACGAAGCGGGTGGAGCCAAATGGGTAACGACTGTTTCTGTTGGGATTCCTTTTTCATTTAATACCGTGATGAATGCCTGACCGGTACCCAATTGGGTAAACTGTTGTTCCATGTCATAATATTCCGATTTGGGAAATGTTTTAATCGTCTCCTTTAAAGCCTTCACATCGTTGGGTGTAAAGGCCCGGATCACATGATGAACACGATTTCCTAACTGGGCTAACACATTGGCTGGAACATCCTGCGTAAGCTGCGTGCAGAAAAAAACACCTACACCTTTGGATCGGATAAGACGAATAATCTGATCAATCTGATCCATGAAAGCCTTGGGTGCATCTTTAAAGAGTAGGTGAGCTTCATCAAAAAAGAAAATCAGTTTCGGTTTATCCAAATCACCGGCTTCAGGCAAATTCTGATATAATTCCGCCAGCAACGAAAGCATGAAAGTAGAGAAAATAGCAGGCTGACTTTGGATGTCAGATACATTCAATAAACTTATCACTCCCCTGCCATCTACTTTTTCAAACAAATCATCAATATCAAAAGATTTTTCACCAAACAAATGATCGACTCCTTGTTGTTCGAGAGCCACGATCTTTCGCAGGATAGTACTTGCTGTGGCCGGTGAAATTTTTCCGTAGTCGTTTTTTATTTCCGCGGCACCGGCTCCTTCAGAAAGATAATTGAGAACTTTCTTTAAATCGTTCAGATCAACAATCGGAAGATCTTTATCATCAGCATACTTGAATAAAATCATCATGACTCCGCTCTGCACTTCATTCAACTCAAGCACTTTGCTCAGCATCACCGGTCCGAATTCCGTAATGGTTGCCCGCATTTGAGAACCTAGTTTTCCACTCAACGAGTATAACTCTACGGGATATCCAGAGGACGTGTAAGTAATGCCAAGGGCAGAAACGCGTTCGTTGATTTTATCATTGACAACTCCTTCCTTAGCCATGCCAGAAATATCGCCCTTCATGTCGGGCATAAACACAGGTACACCAGCAGCTGACAATTGTTCTGCCAATAATTGAAGGGTTCGGGTTTTGCCAGACCCTGTAGCTCCGGTAACCAAGCCGTGCCGATTCATCATCCGCAAAGGCAAGTTGACCTTCGCCTCGCCTACTATTTCTCCCTGGTATACACCGGCACCCAGGTAAATGGAAGCTCCGGCTATTGAATAGGATTTCGAGATAGATTCAATGAATTTTTCTTTCGACATAACGAGCAGAATTTGAAATGAAAGATTGGAAAATAAAGGGAAAAGGGAAAGGGGTAGTTTTAGAGTTTTCTTTTCAACAACCAATCAATCTGCGGGTCATCGCCCATCCAAAAAGTGTGCTCCGAAAATTTTTCAAAGCCCCATCCCTGATAAAAGCGTTGTGCTTTAAAATTTCGCTCCCAAACACCCAGCCATATCCAATCATACTTATTCTGAATGGCATAAGAGAGTGCGGTTTCCATCAGCAACTTACCCACCGATTTGCCCTGCGCTGAAGTAAGCACATAAAGCCGTTGAAGTTCTAAGGTGTTATCCCCTAACAAGCTTTTTACCTCATCGCATTCGCGCAATCGTAAAAACCCCAGCAGTTGATCTTCCTCCCACGCAAGATAAATGCGGGCGTCAGGCTCATGAAACTCTTTTTCCAGAGCCTCCAGATTATAAGCCGATTTAAAAAAAGCCTCCATATTCTCCGGAGTATTGAACGCTGAGAACGTATCTGAATAGGAGGAAATTGCGACCTGACGCATGGCAGGTATATCCTGTAGCTCAGCTTCTCTTATGTCAATCATAGATCGAAGATAAAAAAACCCCAACGAGTGGGGTCTTTTAATTAGCAACGAAGTTATTACTTTTTCTCTTCAAAATTTTGGAATGAATACGCGATGCCTAGCGTAAAGGCCTGCGCCAACTGAACCGCTGTATCCTGATCGTAATCGTAGATCAATATCCCTCCCAAACTTACATTAATGAAGTTGTTCACTTTCGCGGTTAGGTTGATATCCAATCGATGATCGATGGTTTCGGGAGCGATGGTTTCATAGTTGGCGAACATGACATACCGCCATTTGAGATTTAAATTTTCGGCAATGTCTTTGTTAAATTCTGCCGCCATTTGAAACGCCAGCCACTCAAAACGCGTACTTTCTCCCACCAAAACACCATAGGGCTTTACCGTATCCACCGCATCAAAGCGACCGTTGTTATCGGCTACAATAGTAACCCGCGGAGAAAAAGGAGATAGCGTAAGTTTAAAATAATCCACTGGATGATACTCAAAACCCCAGGCTGATGTGATGAAGGCTGGTGCAAACACATCCGAAATTAACGATCCCACTTCTACCCCGTTTACATCCTTATCATACTTATAACCCTTGGCGAATTGCGATAGAAAATTAATGGATGTAGTTAAGCTCCATTTTTCATTGATATCGTGGCCTACTTTGGTCTCCATATAAATCCGGTCGAGGGTTTTGCGATAGCCCTGACCATCATTATTCACCATACCATATAAAAAATCAAATTGATTGTCCCACGAGGTCTTGTTCTTCTTGTAGCTCGCTTTATAGTTTAACAAGGCATTAAAGCCAAAAGAATTCACACCACCAGCCTTCCAATTAGAGGAAAAGGCAGCTTGATTAATATTAAGTCCTGTCCGAAAAGCTTTTTTCCAATAGGTGGTAGAATCAACTCGGATTACCTGAGCAGATGCATTGAAAGTGCTTGCCACCACGCAAGAAATAGTAACAACCAAGGCTTTAAGAAAACGTCTCGAATTCATAGGGTTTTGATTTAAGGCCACAAAAGTAACAAATATCCTTAACCTGTGGATAGGTTAGATATTGTTGAGCCGTATTTCATCGAGGGCAACCTCCGTAAGAGGCTTGGTGATGAACTTGATAACGTGATTGTTATTAACGATTTTATCGATATCGCGTTTGTTGTCGGAACTTGAGAGAATAATCACCTTGCACTTGCTTCGCACCAATTCGTTGAATTTTTCGAATTCATAGAGGAAAACAAAACCATCCACAATCGGCATATTGATATCCAGAAAAATGAGATTGGGTATATTCTCCGGAGTTCCTTGATGCTCTTTCAGGTAATCCAAAGCCCCTTTGCCCGAACTTTTAACTTCAACCTTCCTGGCAAATTTAGTAATCTCGATTATCCGTTTACTGATAAAATTATCCGTGTCATTGTCATCAACCAACAAAACGAGATCGATTGTTTTAGTAGTGGTTTCCATTCTCATGCTTAGCTCTCCGCGTAATCAACTAGCGCAAAATTATCCTTTTTTATTACAACCTAAACTTTTGAGGAATCAGATAGGGCCTCAAGTAAGTATTTAGGCAAAAAAGTAAAAAATCAGCTTTTCATCGCGACATAACCTTCAATTTTTCGCCCAGCGTTAGGTTAAAATCTTGCTTTTCATTCCAGTCCATAATCTCCTTAATAGTGACATTATACTGGCGAGCAACACTATAAAGTGTATCGGCCGGCTTTACTTCATGAAAAATGAATGAATTAACAGATTGGTTGTTGTTTTCTGCGACTACCAGCTGTTGGCTAATAGGTGCTTTAACTCTTAACACCTGCCCTTGTTTAATACCTGACCCAATATCCAACTGATTCCATGCAAGAAGGTCTGTTACGTTTACCTGAAAGGTTTTTGCGATGGAGTATAATGTTTCACCTTTCAGCACGGTATGAAGGCTATCCTTATACATACCTATCGATGTATCTTTAACAACAGTAGAGCCGATCTCTTTATCTACTGGCGTAATGGTTGGCGTATTTGTTTTTATGTCTTCCCTCGGTTTGACTTCCCACCCAAAAAAAGAATCATCCTCCACAGCTACTACTGCAACAGCTTCTACTGGAACTGGATCCAACGTCAGTTGTGTTGCTGGCTTTTTTGAGTTTAACCAAACTAACTCTCCGGGCTTCAACGATTCATCTGAGATTTTATTTATTTTTTTCAGGCGCTTCATCCGCACTCCATATTGCTGACTGATTGCCCAAAGATCTTCGCCCGGTCTAATCGTGTGGTTAACCTGATCTGATTTCAGTTTCTTTTTCTTAACAAAATAAAACGAATTGCTTTGAACAACATGATCAATGGGGATTTCATTATAGCGCAAAAAATCAGATAAGGGCACACCACTCCGGGCCGCCAATGCAGTCGTGGTTTCCCCAGGGAAAGCCTGAATCGCAAGAACTCCATTTATCTTCTTCTCCACTTTCTTTAGAACAGGTTTTGTTTCTATGGGAAGTGCTTGAGAAGCTTTGGTTGAGGCAATCATCAGTGTATTAAATTCCGGACTCAATAGACCACTTGGAATAATAACTGAGTAAGGTCTGTCGGCCGGAATCTTATCGACCCGGGCCCACTTATTGTATTCCCTTAAGGTTGTTACATCAACCGATAATTCACTGGCAATTTCATTCAATGTTTTGGGCGATTGAATCTGATAGGGAACAACTTTGATCTGCGGCTCGCCCTTAACGGCATGCTCAAAAGCAACTTTGTGCGCCAGAAATTTCTTGACATACCAATACGTTTCGCTGGTGATTTCCATATGGCGGGCGCCATTGTATTTATCACCCACCGATCGTTGCACACCACCGCCACCCATTTGATAGGATTGCAGGGCCAACAACCAATTATTAAATAAGTAGTTGTTCTTCTTAAGATATTTGGCAGCACCGCGCGTGGCTGAATAGATATTCATGCGCTCATCAATTTCTTTGTCAACACGCAACCCCATTTCCAACGCTGTAAAGTCCTTAAACTGCCAGAATCCAACGGCATTGGAAACTGAAACCGCATCCGAAATCAACGCGCTTTCCTGCAACACGAGGTATTTAAAATCGTCTGGTAGTCGTTCTTCAGCAAAAACTTTTTCAATGATGGGGAAATACGTTTTAGCACGTTCAACCTTTATATTGAAATAGCGTGGATGCTGGGTCATGGCATCCACATCTTTTTGAATTTCGCGTCTGGCATCATCACGAATGGTGAGTGTCATGTCTGCGAAATGCATTTTATGGGGCACTTCTGGCGTCTGGGCGTATGAGGCAGCACTAATTAAAATAAGTGCAACTGCAAAAAATCTCATGCTGCAAAGGTAACAAATATTGAACAATGGACAATGAAGAATGAAGAATGAAGAATTGTAAAAGATTTTCAATTGTTAATTGTCAACTATCAATTTTTACGGATCATCATAATCCCATCCCGCAAGGGAAGCAATAGATTCTCGACCCGGTTATCCGCTTGTATTTTTTTATTGAATTCTATAAGTGCATGGGTGTCTTTATCAATTTTAGACTGCGTTACCTTGCCACTCCAAAGAACATTATCAGCAAGAATAGCCCCACCCGGGTTTACCTTTTCAAAAACCAGGTCGTAATAAAGAGAATAGTTTTCTTTGTCGGCATCAATAAATACCAGATCAAAATTTTGATTCAACGCAGGAATTATTTTGGCAGCGTCACCTATATGAAAATCTATCGTGGATGTTAATCCGGCCTGCGAAAAGTAGCTCCTAACCCGTGTTTCCAGTTCTTCATTCACATCAATTGTAATCAAGTGGCCTTCGGGTGCTAATCCTTCCGCCAGGCAAATAGCTGAGTATCCCGTATAAGTGCCAATCTCCAAAATAGTCTTCGGTTGCAAGAATTTGCTGACCATGGACAAGAATCTCCCTTGCACATGACCCGACAACATACGCGGCATCATCACCCTGGCATGTGTATCTCGATTGATCTGTTTCAATAAATCCGATTCAGGCGATGTATGTTCAGCACTATAACGGGCAATATCCTCTGGCAAAAATTCCATCAGCGAATGGGTTCCATAATCAGACAACTTAACTTTCGTTCGTCAAACATTTCGTTGGCAAGCTCCTGAAGTTTCAGTGCTGAAGTTGCTTTTACCCGATCAAAAATCTCCTCCAGGGAGGTAACACGGCCTTGATCCAACAGATTCTTCGCCATCATGATCATAAAACTGATATTATTTTCCTCAGCCATTGCAATCTGACCCAGAATTTGTTCTTTGCTCGAAGCGAGTTGCTTAATTCCCAAGGGCTCATCACGCAGCCTTTTCAGTTCTTGCTTTACCAATGCAATTCCCTTTTTCATTTGCGAGGGTTCGGTGCCGAACGAAATCACAAACAAGCCTGTATCGGTGAACGGAACATATTGCGCCCCGATGGAATATACGTAGCCATGTTTCTCGCGCAGCGCCAGGTTAAGTCTTGAATTCATACCCGACCCGCCAAGAATACTGCTGAGCATATAAAAAGGACTTCGTTTTTCGTCACTAAAAGAGTAAGCCGTTCGGCCTATGGCACAGCGAGCTTGTTTAACGGGTCGCTTCAGCACAACTTCTTTAGATTTGTAGCCTGCAAACCTAATCCGTTTCTTCTTTGAGGTTGATGCCGGAATTGTACCCAGGTATTTTTCGGCAAGGCGAATCACTTGCTCCATGGAAATGTTGCCTACGCATGAGAATACAATCCGCCTCGTATCAAGATGTTCCTTTACGAAGGCACGAAAATCTTTCCGTTTAAAAGAACCCACCGTTTTCTCTGTTCCCAGGATATTCATACCCAACGAATGACCGGCAAATACAACGCTATCAAATTCATCTTGCAAAGAATCTTCCGGATCATCATGGTACATGGACATCTCTTCCAGAATTACATTTCTTTCTTTTTCAATTTGTGTGTCGGGAAAAACGGAGTCGAAGGTAATGTCAGTAAGCAATTCAATAGCTCGTTCGAAATATTCATCGCGCACAGAAGCATAAAACAGAATTTTTTCTTTGTCTGTGAACGCATTCAGTTCACCACCCAAGGACTCAAGTCGATTTAAAATATGAAACGCCTTTCGCTTGCGGGTGCCTTTAAAGGCCATGTGCTCCCAAAAGTGAGCAATGCCCTGATTGCTGGCATTCTCATCGCGGCTACCAATGTCCAACATGATGCCGCAGTGTACAATTTTGGTGGTGGTTACGCGGTTGTGAATAACCCGGATGCCGTTCTTTAAAGTATAAATCTCGTATTCTCTCATATGTGAACCACAAATTTAATCTTTAATAGCCGATGTACCACACCCGAACAGGAATGCCCGTAGACGGGCACGGTAGTTGACATGGACATGAAAATTTTTGTAAAATCGCAATAAACCAGCGGCATAATAATTGTCATTATTTCATCACTATGGAGACACAAAAAGTTAAAACTTGTTTTACGATCACCTTTTCGGATGATCAGTTTAATCATGCCAAATCGTATGTGGATGATATGAAGCGGCACCCGCAGCGGGTTTTCTGGCGTGGAAAAGAAGGCAAGACGGATGACGAGTTAATTGTAGAGCAGATTGCACACCGCATTTTGTCGGGCTTTTATAACAACGATCCTTACAATGCCAGTAAGCATATTGTGCGGATGGAGAGTATGACTTCTTCAAGGTAGAAGCCCCGGATTTCTACTTTTTAGTTCTAATAACAATCACACCATTGGTGCCTTGCATACCATACGCTGCAGTTTCCTGGCCCGACTTCAATACCTGTACACTGGCAATATCGGTGATAGCCACCAGAGGCTCAGCCCTTTCGTAGCCAAACCCAACATTAGCACCATTGATAATAAACAGGGGCTCCCGTTGTCCGTCTAGTGTGTTGGTCCCCCGCACTGTAACCATAGTAGTGCCGTTATTTTGCGACACATGAACCCCCGGCACTCGCTTTAAATAATCCGCTAATGACATGGCTGGGTTGTCAGGACTAAATGTGTTGGGATTGGAAACGGCACTTGGTTCAGTGCTTGTGGATCTATTTACATGGGATGAACAAGCCGCAAGAAAAAGGCAAATGATGATTAAGAATTTCATACTACAAGGTAACAATTCTTTCAATCATTTTAGCGACTCAGGCCTATGAAAAAAAACAGGATATCCTAACTCTTTCGATTCGTTATTATTACAATACATTACCTTTGTTCTTGTAGTTAACAGCACTTTATGGAAAAGAAATGTTTTATTATCATGCCCAACAACGATCCGGAAGGATATGCAAAAGGGCACATTGGTAGGGTTTATCAATACATTCTTGTTCCGGCATGCCGGTTCGCTGGGTTTAGTCCCATCCGCATGGATGATCCGACTATCCAGGAAACTCCGTTGGACATCATCAATACGATCATAGAAAGTGATGTCGTTCTCTGCGATTTGAGCTCAAACGACCCCCATGCACTCTATGGGTTTGCCATCCGCCAAAGCATGGAACTACCGATAGTTTTAATGAAAGATCTCAAAACGATCCTGACGGCCAATATTCCGGAATATGAGGTATTAGAATATGATGAATCGTTGCGGATCGATACCGTGCAAACGGAAATTGAAGCCCTCAGTGAAGCACTAAAAAAGGTATTTTCAAATAAGTCAGAACCCAATTCATTACTTAGCCGGTTAAATATTGGCACTGCTCAGGTAACGGAAATAGTTTCAGAAATAACTACACCGCTTGTACCCACCGAAGATGAAACTGAAAAGCATGAAAGTCACTTGCCCGTAATTTCACCTCTTCCTGAATTTGTTGGCGAACCGCTGACACAACATGATATTGATAAATTAAAAGTAGGAGATTCTGTTTTCCATATCAATTATGGTAAGGGCGAAATAATCACGATTAACAAACAGACCAAAGATAGTTTGGTGAAAATTCGTTTTGATGCTGGCTCGAAGCTTTTGGTCGTTGTGCCTTCAGGTATATTTAGGAAGATTAAGGCCTAACCAGAATATCAGAAGGAAGGAATTCAGATTTCAACATAATTCTGATTACACCCGATCCAATACTTTCTTTATCAGGCTCTCTACAATCTTATGCGGGTCTTTTGAAAATTTGGTTTTTATGCGGTTGGCAATAATGGCATTGGCACTTAACATCTCATGGCCCATCATCCGGCCAAAGGCATAATAAGCCGAGGTCTCCATTTCAAAATTGGTGAGCCATAAGTCACCTTTGTTATAATAGTTTAAGTCTTCCAGTAGTTTAGGATACCGGATGGGCAACCGTAAGATGCGCCCTTGCGGAGCATAAAATCCCGGGCACGTTACGGTATTTCCTTTGATCATATCCGTGCCACCAATCTGATCGCGTAACAGCTCTGAACCCCGCACCACATAAGGCATAAACGGTAGCCCCGTTTTCTTTTGAATATCGTGCGCAAGTCCCGCTTCAAAATCATCCATCGGCAAATCGTAGAAGTTCATAAGATTGTCAAGCCCCACAGCATAATCGGAAACCAGATGTGAACCGACTGGAATATCCTCCTGCAAAGCACCCGATGTGCCGATGCGAATGATTTTTAATTTCTTCTTTCGTGCTTTTGGTTCGCGGGTTTTCAAATCAATATTCGCCAACGCATCGAGTTCAGTAAGAAAGATCTCAACGTTATCGGTGCCAATACCCGTGCTGATTACAGTAATGCGCTTGCCTTTATACTTGCCCACGTGGGTGATGAACTCACGCTTATTCATTTCAAATTCCACTTCATCAAAATGCTGGCTCACCATATATACGCGACTGGGATCGCCCACGGCAATGATGGTATCCGAAATATTTTTAGGCAACAGGTTTAAATGATAGACACTTCCATCAGGGTTTAAGACAAGATCAGTTTCGGAAATTTTTGCCATGACACTAGCTTTTTATCTTTTGTGCCGGATTTCCAAATACAGTTTCACCGGCTTTTACAGCGGCAACTACAACCGAGCCCGCACCAATACGTGCACCCTTGCCTACAGTAACTCCGGAAACAATCGTTACGCCTGAACCGATAAATACTTCGTCTTCGATAGTTACACCGGCATTGATGGTACTCCCCGCACCCACCTGAACAAAATCACCCAGCGATGAATCAACGCCAATGGTAACACGTGTATTTATAATGCAATGACTGCCCATCTTGGCACCCGGTGCGAGATATGCACCATAGTCAATAAAGTTGCCATGCCCAAGAGCTGCCTTTAATGAAACCACCGATTGGGAATGAATGGCATTGACAGGTTGCACATGCCGAACTTCATGCAGCATGTTGACCAGATTTTTTCTAAGCTTGTTATCATCCACGGCAACAAATGCCTCGCATTTTTTTCCGATCAGTTTTAGAAATCCGTCATTGTCGGTGTCACCCAAAACAACCACCTCATCAATTTCGGTGTTGTGCAGTTTCTTGTCGTCATCCAAAAATCCGTATACCACCACACTATTCGTTTCAAAAATTTCTTTTGCCGCACGGCCCAGATGATTGGCACCAAAGATGATTACCGGATTTTCCATACGGCAAAGGTAAAGATTGTGGCTGATCTATGTTCGCAAAAAACTAATTCTAGCAAACAAATATTGCAGCCATGGATTGCGGTACGAAATGATAAATGCAAAAAATGGAAGAAACCCTACACGATAGCGCGACAAGCTGCCCAGGTTAGGTGTTGATAAAGCAAGAAATACACATAACAAGACAACATAAACCACAGCAGAAAAAAATAGTAATCTATCCGCAGGCTGTGGCTTTTTATGGAAGAACAATGCACCTGTTAATATCAGCAAAACGAGGTTCTCCAGTGAAGCAAGCACAGGAATCAGGCCATTGGCCTCCATTATAAACGGCCTGAATAATCCTGAGAAAAGTGCCCAAGGTGCATTGAGAAAAATGCTCAGCCAGGAAGCTGTTAGTTGGTAATAATGAATAAGTGCTTCTGGTCTTGAAATTCGAACAAATTCATCGTGGTTCATGATCAACACATTCAAAAAACGACTCAGGTAAAAGTTAGGATGAAGCAGGCTGGCAATGCCGATTAGTGCAAAAAAAACAAACACCCAACCAATAAGTTTAAATCGTTGTAAACTAACACTACGCTTTTGCCCCAGGAACATAATTAGCGAAGTGGAGACAACCTCCATAAACAAAGCTGTCCAATAATACTTAAGACTCCATGCAACATAAAACGAAAAGAGTACCACCACCCACTCTACCCAAGTGGCTGTATCCCCTTTTAGAATTTTTATAAATACCGAGGCAAGGCAATACAGTCCGGCTAATGCCAATGTTTCTTTGACAATGCCCGAACTCCAGAAAACAACAGAGGGAAAAAAGAGAAACGCAAGTGCGGCTGCCTTCGAGGATTCAGCAAAGTTTTTAATAACCGTTTGAAATAAATACCAGCAACTGATAAATGAGATAAACGAAAAATAAATCGCTGTGATCCAATAGCTATTACCACTAATCATGGCAAAACCACTTACTATTTTCACGAAAAAAAGTGATCGTTCTTGCGTGTTGGCCAACAGGTGCCACACAGGTTGTGTGTGATCGGTACGCCAGAGAAATTGTATGTACGATCTAAGATCCTCACGGGCCAAGTCGGCAAGCTTAGCAGCATCTTCAAAAAATAACCACGTGTCGTTGGCCTGATAATAATACCGGTAAACAAGGCCCAGTGCAATACCCATGGATAGTTTAAACAATAAAGCAAATCCATATAGCACTTCATGGTCGCCAGCAGATTTTTTAAAATGTAGCCAAACAAAGCATCCCAGTATAACTACATGAAGAAACATCATTGTACTACCTGAGGTTTTAAAATTGCCGAACCAATAGCACAATTAAGACACTCTCTGTGCTGACAATAATTATTGTATAATTCGATCAACCCTTGCGAGTCGAATGCTGTCTTACTTACATACCCTAACTCTTGCCACAGTCGGGTAATCCTATTCTTTTCTGTAGGAATAGTTTGCAGAATAGTTACGGCACGCTCTACCAAACTCCAATCATCCCGGGCTTGCCCATAGGCAACCAGCAAAGGCACTACTGTATTGATGACTATGATATCACGACTTGCTTCTCCAAAATCAGAAACTTTCGATTTTGATTTTTTTCCGAATTTGTAATGATTCTGCCAATATGTGGAAGGTTGGATGGAGAAGAAACGAACCAACGATTTATAATCCTGTAATTCCAACAGGGTTGAAAAAATATTTTTATGGGTTGCCAGCAAGGCTGCCAATTGCGCAAGACGGATGGTAGGAAAATTAGCGGGTCGCAATCGAAGAAATTTCCACTGGGTTGGATGCAATTGCAAGTTGATCAACTCATACTTTTTACCAAGAAACTGGTATTCATTAAAAATACTCGTGAGGTATTCATCTTTCGATTTAGCCACCAGAAACCCAGCCTGACCAAAAAGTAACGCCTCCACCTGAATCAACTTATCGCGATGCTTTTGGATTACTTTATAAGGCAACGATTTTGCGAGTTGTTCGAAAGGATCTCTATTGATTTTAAAACCAAAGTTTGAGGCCAGCAATTGATAGGTAGTTTCCTCCCAGTCACCTTTTGTTTGCTCAAGAATTGCAGTGATTTGTTTTGCTTTTGTTTCCAGCCTGCGCATCAGCGCCTTATCAATCATGGAGTGTTTTACTATTTCGTCAACCTGGCTGAATGACTTCTCGCATGGAATAGAAGATGGATTGTTGATTAACTTCTGATACGATTTAAGTAAGGTAGGTTCTACCTTTTCTTTCAATTGCAAGGTTGGAATGCGTGAACCATCTTCCCGATACACGGGTTTGTTTTCTTCCCACACCACATGCAACACAACATTCTCATAGGCTTGGTCGTGATTGTGCTTGTGTTCATACCAACCGGAGGATTGAATGTGGATTTCCACACAACCCGCCCAATCAATTTCGTCTACTTTAATTTTTACATCTGAAAAATCAGGGCCGGCATTGGAATTTAAAATACCGGGTTTCAGAATCGTGAGTCGTTCACCTGCGGTTGTCTTTAGATCCTTCTTGTTGAAGTATTGAAACTGCCACAGGTAATGTAAGAATGACTCGTTCACAAAAATCAGGAATAATGATGAAGTAACTGAGACATTTCAGTTTTCAGTTTCTGGGCTTCCTTGCGCGCAGCCTCAGCAAAATCTTCTTTTGAAGAAGCAAAAATTATAGATCGCGATGCATTGACAAGTAAACCACACTCAGCATTCATTCCTGCTTTGGATACTGCTTCCAGATCACCACCCTGCGCACCCACCCCGGGTACAAGAAAAAAATGATCAGGTGCAAGTGCCCGAATGGTTCCGATCTTGTCAGCCTTGGTTGCCCCCACCACATACATCATGCGGTCGGCCGATGTCCAGCGCTGTGAAGCAAAAATTACTTCCTCATATACAAATCGACCATCCCGGGTTTCGATTTGTTGAAAGTCAATGCTGCCAGGGTTGGAGGTATGCACCAATAGAATTACCCACTTGCCGGGAAAATCGAGAAATGGTTTTACGGAATCCTCACCCATGTAGGGAGCTACTGTAATCGAATCAAAATTCATTTGCTGAAAATACGTGCGGGCATATAAGGCGGAGGTGTTGCCAATATCTCCGCGCTTGGCGTCAGCAATCGTAAAGCACTCCTTGGGAATGTAATCCAGGGTTTTGCGTAAGCTCTCCCACCCGGCCGGACCCAATGCCTCATAGAAAGCAATATTGGGTTTATAGGCTACTGCGAATTCTTTTGTTGAATCAATGATTTGTTTATTGAATTCGAATATTGGATCCGGTAACGAAAGTAAATGTTTCGGAAGTTTCTCAATGTCTGTATCAAGACCTACGCAGAGATAAGAGTTCTTCTTTTTTATTTGTTCAAATAGTTCTTGACGGTTCACGGAATAGAAGTTATGGTTTGAGGCTTGAAGGTAGAAAATTAAGTGCTAACCCGCATAAAAAAGGCCACCCGAATCGGATGGCCTTCTTTACAGCAAGATTGTTGCGTTATCGTAAGTCGATTATTTCAATGCCCGGATACTTCTTGGGATCGAATGTAAAGAAGTCATCATCAACTTTTACATTGGGTACAAACTTGGTAATAGTGTATTTATACCGGTTTCCGGATTTATCAAACATGGTCCAACTTTGAATACTTTTATCCTTCTTCACAATCATCATTTTGATTTTGAAATATTGGGCATCCTTTTTTTCGGGCACTAAATCCACCTCTTCGCACACCACACCGCCTTCTGTTTTATCGGCCAGGTAGAGATACTTAAACCCCTTCTTATACATGTCAAATATTTTTGTGGGATTCACTTCATCCGAACCCGGATCGAAGTTGTCGATGTTCACTTCTTTGGCAGAAGGCAAATAGGTCCAGACAGTGGTTCCATTATTGATGATCTCCTGGTCATCGAGTAAAAGGCGAAACATATCTCCCTTCACGGTAATTTTTCCTTTAAATTCTTCCTTTATCCCTTCCGAATCGTTCGTCATGCCAGAAGTAAGGTTGGCTTCAAAAGCGTTTATAGACTTATATTTTTTGCTCATCGCCTCCAGGATTTCGAGAGCCTTGGGGTCGTACTGCGAATAGGAAATGGTACCTGCAAACGTTAAAAGTATCGCAAAAAGGAGCTTTTTCATTTAAATATATTAGGAGTGAGTGTGTTTTTCCTTCAATTCATTCAATAATTGTTCCAAACTCATCGGGTCTTTAATTAAAACCTCACGCGCCTTGGAGCCTTCAAACGGGCCCACAATTTTAGCGGCTTCCAACTGATCTATCAAACGTCCGGCCCGATTATATCCTAATTTTAATTTACGTTGGATCAGCGAAGTACTTCCCTGCTGATGTTGAACTATCAGGCGTGCGGCTTCTTCAAAAAGTGCATCCCTATCCGATAAGTCTACTGCCGAAGCACCACCTTCATCTTCGCCCTCAAATTCAGGCAGCATGTAAGCCGAATCATATCCCCGTTGTGAGCCAATAAAATCACAAATTCTGTCAATTTCGGGTGTGTCAACAAACGGGCTTTGTAGACGCACTATTTCCGAACCTGTTGAAAGCAACATGTCACCCTGACCAATCAATTGATCCGCACCACCGGTATCCAGAATTGTACGTGAGTCAATTTTTGAAGTAACCCGAAACGACAACCGGGCCGGGAAGTTCGCCTTAATTACACCGGTGATTACATTAACGGAAGGACGTTGCGTGGCTACAACCAAATGAATGCCGATGGCACGGGCCAATTGGGCAAGGCGGGCAATAGGTGTTTCCACTTCTTTGCCAGCCGTCATCATCAAGTCAGCCAATTCGTCTATCACCAATACGATGTAAGGCAGAAACCGATGACCTTCTTTGGGATTCAACTTGCGAGAAACAAACTTGGCATTGTACTCTTTAATATTTTTGGCACCGGCATCTTTCATAATTTCGTACCGGTTTTCCATTTCGATACAAAGCGAATTAAGTGTATACACGACTTTCTTAGTATCCGTGATAATGGCCTCTTCACTATTGGGAAGTTTAGCCAAATAATGACGTTCTATTTTACTAAAGAGTGACATCTCTACTTTCTTCGGATCGACCAGCACAAACTTGAGTTGACTAGGATGCTTCTTATATAATAGAGAAGTTAAAATAACATTAAGGCCAACTGATTTACCCTGCCCGGTTGCACCCGCCACCAGCAAGTGCGGCATCTTGGTAAGATCTATCACCATTAACTCGTTGGAAATGGTTTTACCAATGGCGATCGGAAGTTCTTTGTCCGTCTTTTGAAAACGTTCTGTACTCAATACCGAACGAATGCCCACCATCTCACGATTCTTGTTCGGCACTTCAATACCGATGGTACCCTTACCGGGAATCGGTGCAATAATTCGAATCCCCAACGCGGCCAGGCTCAACGCAATATCATCTTCCAGATTTTTGATTCGGGAAATTTTAATGCCCGCCTCGGGTACGATTTCATAAAGAGTAACGGTTGGGCCAATGGTCGCCTTGATACTTTGGATACCAATTTTAAAATTGGTGAGCGTACTTAAAATGCGATCTTTATTTTGATTCAGTTCTTCCTGCGTTACCTGTACTTTGCTCGCTTCGTATTCGTTCAGCAATTCCAGGGTTGGAAATTTGTAACTACTTAAATCCAGTGTAGGATCATAGAAACCCTGAGTCTCCACCAATTGTTCAGCCAGTACCTCAGTATCTGTTTTGGGTTCCTCAACAATGAAAATCGGTTCACTCGTTTTTTCCTGCTTAACGGGTTTAATAGGTTCAACATCAAGTTTTACCTGATTAGCAACCGGTATTTCTTCAACAGGCGGAACAAATTTGATGGGTTCGGGTGCCGCTTCTTTTACCGGCCAGTTGTCATCATCATCCGTATAGGTTGGTTTGATAAAAAGATCATCGTTAGGCGATAGTGCATCGTTACCCATGGGCTTAGGATCGCGCACCTGAAAAGCATGGATAGCCGTGACATTGAAATAGTAGATGATGAAAATGAAAAGGGAAAGAACAAGTATAAGAAATGTGCCCCATCCAAATAGGCTATCTGATATTTTTGCAAGTTCATAGCCTAAGCCGCCACTGATAAAGCCTATTTCAGTGACGCCCACCATGTTGTGGGTGATGTAGCCAAGAAGCAAACTCAACCACAGTCCGGCAAAAACCGAAAGAATGAAGGCCGAGAATATCGAAACCAATTCGCGCTTGAATACGAACTTGAAGCCTACCAGAAACAGGAGTGGTGGAATTACAAAAGCCGAGATGCCCAACCATTTCCAGATTAAAAAATGCGAGGTAATAGCACCATAAAGGCCCAGCCAATTATCGGCTTCACGGCCCGATTCAACCAGGGTGGTATCCCATATTGCTTGTACCACACTTTGATCGGCTTTACCCGTAAATAAATAAGACAGGAAAGCAGTGAATAAATACAGCGCGGTGATCAGAAGAAAAAAACCTAAGGCGAGGGTAAAGCGTGGGTCCGTAAAAAAATCAAAACTAAATCGGGTTTTGGACTTGGGTGACTTTACTTTCTTTTCCTTTTCGGGTTTTTTAAAGGTGTTGGATTTATAGGTATTCTCAGCCATCAGTTTAAAAAGTACCCAAAGCTAAGAAAAATGACTGGAAACGTAAATTTTGCAGTGCACCCCCATAAAGATGTAGAGACTGGTTTCCTACTTTTCTGATTTCGTATTTTTATAGGAAACTATCTTGTATGAAGACATTAAACGTGATTCTATTCTTACTTTCATCCCTGGGTGCATTTGGCAAAATCTGGATCGTGGATAGTAATCCCGGAAGCACAGCTAAAGATTTTGCTAATCTCCCATCTGCGCAAACCGGGGCTGCTGCTGGTGACACCTTGTATCTAGTTGGATCTCCTGTGTATTACACCGGAGAAAGGATATACCTTACCAAGCGGCTAGTGATCATTGGACCTGGATATTTTCTAAATGAAAATCCCGATACGCAAACCAATATTAACCCGGCTTCTATATGGAGCTATAATACGTGCGAGGCAATAATATTCGAGCCCGGGTCTTCAGGTACGGTGCTGATGGGTGTAACGGTACTAGGTTCAATCACAGTGAATGCAAACAATATACTACTAAAACGTAATCACTTTGCACTATATCCATCGGGGGCATGCAACAGTTCTAATGTAATCAATGCTTCAAATGTGATGATGGTACAAAACTATATCGAAACAATTGGTGCTTCAAATTCACCTCCATTGGTTCAGGTAACTGCTGGCCGTTCAGGAATAGTCTTTGCTAATAATTATTTTTCACATAATTGTTCGGGTTGTGGTGGTGGAATTCTCGCATTAACATCCCCTGCTTCTTCCTCGCTTGAAGTTTCCAATAATATCTTTAAGGGTGGAATTAACGTAGCCAACGCAATCGTTCAAAATAACTTTTTCAATACGGATAATACATTTGTTGCTTCAGCGTCTATCGTCCGAAATAACATTCATACGAATGGTTACCTGCCTGCAGGAAATGGGAACATAAATAGCAGTTCCCTTGGACTACGATTTGTTGACACCGGCAGCACCGATGGCCGATGGAAATTAAAACCCACATCACCAGGACTTGGTACAGGCTTTGGAGGTGTTGACGTGGGTATTTTTGGCGGAGCAGAACCGTATGTACTCTCAGGCATCCCGCCTATCCCTACCATTTATTCACTAACTGCTCCAACGGTAGGTGAAAAAAATACGGGCTTACCGATCCAGATCAAAGTAAAGTCTAACAATTAAGTTAGCCTTGCGGTACCTGATATTTATATTACTATTTGCGCGCGCAGCCGTGTGCGCTCAAACCATTACCCGGATTGAATATTACTTTGATACGGATCCAGGTTTTGGCAATGGACTAAGTATTCCGGTTACGGCAGCTGCTGATCTGACGAATGATTTTTCTCTTCCCTTAAATACAGTTGGTGAAGGAATTCATATGCTTTATATACGCGCCAAAAGCAATACAGGTTTATGGAGCATCCCCTTGGGTCGAACTGTATACGTACAACGCAATTCACAGACGGCATCATTGTATTCAATAGATCGAATAGAATATTTTTTTGATACTGATCCGGGCTTCGGAAATGGAATCTCCATGCCGATAACTACGGCTCCTGATCTGACTGAAAACTTTCAATTGCCATTTACTTCCTTACCGGAAGGCTTTCATACGATTTATTATCGGGCTAAAAGCAGCAATGGATTATGGAGTACGCTTCTTGCGAAGCCTGTCTTTATACAACGAAATGCTCAAACTGCGGCCACACCTAACCTGAGAAAGATTGAATATTTTTTAGATACTGATCCCGGAGCAGGCAATGCCACGAGTATTTCCTTGTCAGCTTCAACTATTGATCAATCCTATTCAATAGATCTCTCAACGGCCCCGTTGGGTTTTCATATTTTATATGTTCGTTCACAAGACACAAATGGTCGCTGGAGTCTTCCCATGGCCAAACCTTTTTTTGTTAATAAGTCCGGATCCAATATTGTGGCTCTTGAATACTATTACTTTGATGGTACAACAAAATCACCGATTAAGATTTATAGTGGATTCCCACCCGGACCAAATGTAACAATTGATTTTGCAGCTGTGCTGGATGGCTTGTTGCCCAACACTTCGTATGAGATTCATGTAACGGCCATTAATGGGGATGGTGTAAGAAGTGCAGAGACCATTCACACCTTTTTAACTCCGGCTGTTATCTGCGATCCTTTAACTCCGCCTGTGGTAGTGAATGCAACCTTGTGTGGCAGTGGCAGCGTTGATCTTGTTGCGTCTGGTGCTATGGCAACACAATCCTATGCATGGTATCAAACACCAACCGGGGGTGTTGCGATAACGGGAGAGAGCAATGGTTTATATACCACTCCTATATTAAATGACACCACTACCTACTATGTGGCTATTCAAAATGGAACCTGCGAAAGCAACCGCACGCAAGTCACGGCATTCATCAATCCGATACCGGCAGCGCCATTGACGATCAATAACGAAACTTGTGGAGTCAATTCTGCGGTGACACTAACTGCAACAGGAGGAACTAACGGAGACTACCGTTGGTATGAGGTAACTACCGGAGGAACTGCTTTGCCAGGAGAAGTAAATAATACATTCGTCACACCACCACTTTCTGCAACAACTACGTATTATGTAGCGCTTGACAACGGTAGTTGCGAAAGTCCGCGAACTGCTGTAACGGCCACCATTAATCCTATTCCTCCACAACCATCGGTAACGTCTAATATATCACTCATTGGAAATACCTTGACGATATGCAGCGGTACGGCACTAATACTAAGCGCACCTAACGGCTTTAATGAATACCTGTGGACGAATGGTGAAACAACACAACAAATTACCGTTGGTGCCAGCGGTACTTATTCGGTAACGGTTACAGATGTTGCAGGATGTAGTGGTCCTGCATCAGATGATATTTCTATTACTATCATTCCTGCACCTTGCAATAACCAGCCACCGGTTATAAACACAACATCCTTATCAACACATATTGGTGGCAGCGTTTCACTTAATTTATTAGATCTGATTTCGGATGCTGATGATAATCTTGTTCCTTCATCGCTTCGTGTAGTACAACAACCCGGCAGCGGAGCAGGTGCCACGTTGGTCAATGGCTTGCTTACACTAGATTATAGTGCAGTTGCCTTTGCGGGAAAAGACCAATTGACTATTGAGGTTTGCGATATCTTTAATGCCTGCACGCAACAGTTGATAGAGATTGATGTGATCGGTGACATTGAAATTTATAATGGCATCTCTGCCAACAGCGATGGTAAAAATGATATTCTCTTAATCCGATACATTGATCTCTTCCCCGATACTCAAAACAACCGGGTAACGATTTACAACCGATGGGGCGATGTGGTGTTTGAAATTTCAAACTACGATAATCAATCACGGGTATTTATGGGACTTAATAAAAATGGCAACGAGCTGCCCTCAGGCACGTATTACTACAAAATTGAATTCGAGGATAATAAACGGCCCGCTGAAAAAGGGTATCTTTCCTTGAAGCGGTAAAAAGCAAATTTAACTAGTTATAAAATTACAACAACCCATGATCCATAGCGAAGGCCACCAACCCACCCGTGGTTTTGGTTTGGGTTTTACGCAATAGATTCTGGCGGTGGTTATCCACTGTTTTTTTGGAAAGATGAAGTGCTTCTGCAATTTGTTTACTGCTATTACCTTTTACAATCCAGTTCAGCACTTCCAATTCTCGTTGCGATATTTTAGGAATAGTCTGTTGCAGTTCAGGCGCTAAACCATCTAAACATAAAAATAACTGGCTTTGCTTGTTGCGCGAGTCCATGATCGTCATGGTAGCCACACCATCTTTTTTTAAATGCGATACATCAGTAATGAGTGTAAGCATATAAAGCAATCGACCCTCATTATTATAGATAGCATCTAAGTATTGTACCATTACCCAATAAAAAAGTCCTTCAGGATTTTTGAGACGGATAAAAACTGTACCCCTAATCTGTTTACGTTCTCCAACTGGAACCTTACTATAATAATCTCCAAAGTATTTAGAGAAAGACAACATCTTTCCGAGGTCTTCCGGGAAGCAATTTGCAAAAAGTACATCGGGTGGGCCACCGATAAACTCGTCCATCTTTACTGGAATCATTTCTTCCAACACTCCACCCGCATATAAATTTTGAAAAGAGGTGGTGTCAGCAATAAACCAAAAATACTTTCCGATGGCAAAAGTGTCGATCTGTTGAAGGGCAGGCGTAAAAAATGAAAGTACAGAACCTCGGTCCAGCGATTCGTGAAAGCCGGTTTTTACCTGCTGAAATTCTTGAGGGCTTACTTTTTTGAGATAAATGTTTTTCATTCTCGTAACGAGTTTACAGCTGCCGCTATACGTTCATTGATAAAACACCCTGACTTATGCATTTGTTACATAAACCTTAATGTGTTAAAAATATAACATGTTTGGCAGATTAAGCTTCGCGATTACTGAGCCTTGGTACTATTTTCAAAGCACTACCTGAATTCAGGTAGATGGTAGGAAAAAAATACCTGAATTCATGTATTGAATCTGTGTGCAAATCCTTTCAACTTGAAAAAGAAAATACCCCTTTTATAAAGGCAACGCTCTGGCTAAAATAGGGATAAATCCCTATTGATTAAAGTAAGATATAGGTGCTGCTTTATGTATTGCTAACTATTCAATCCTTTTTACATACTATGAAAAATCTTTGTCTCCTCTTTCTGCTCACGCTCCCCCTTACCCTCTGCGCTAAAATCTGGATTGTAGACAGCAACCCCGGCAGCGCCTCGAAAGATTTTGTGAATTTGCAGGCAGCCCACGATGGCGCCAGTGCCGGAGATACGTTGTACTTAATTGGCTCAGGGGTGAGTTATATTTCATCCAAAGTAACTATCAACAAACGCTTAGTTATTATCGGGCCAGGGTATTTTTTAGAAAATCCTGATACTCAGGTTTCACTTTTATCTGCAACATTGGATAAGTCAACCAACCCGTGTGAAGAGGGATTGGTTTTTGCAGCCGGATCTGAGGGAAGTGTTCTTATGGGAGTTACTATGATCGGTCAGATAAGAATTTCTACCAGTAACATTCTTATTAAGCGAAATACTTTTCGATGGAGGTTGTGTGGAAGTTCTCTTGCGGCTTACATAAGGGTTCAAGGATCATTCATTACGATCACTCAAAATTATATGCAACCACCTGAGACAGGTTTTGGGCCGAGTATACTTGTTGATCCCGGATTTTCGAATATCAGTATACGAAATAATCATCTCTCCACCCATAGTAGTAGTACATACTCTGTCATATCATCTGGTTCAGGTCTTGAAATTTCAAACAATGTAATTCAGCGTACATTGAATGTCTCCAATGCGTTTATTCAAAACAATCTATTTTATTCAGCAGTAAATCCAATACTTGCTCCCGGTTCTGTTATTCGAAATAACATTTCAATTAGTAGCATCCCATTCGCTGCAACTAATGGCAACCTTGTCAATGTACCACTTGCCACTATAGTTGACGGTACGGGATCTACGGATGTACAATGGAAACTGAAAGAAGGTTCGCCTGCCATTGGTACCGGTTATGAAGGAACAGACATGGGCATGTTTGGTGGTGATGAGCCGTATGTGCTCTCGGGTATTCCACCCATACCTACCATCTACCAACTTAATGCACCTACTACAGGTGAAAAGAATACCGGTTTACCTATTACTATCAAAGCAAAATCAAATAATTAAGTGGGCTTGCGTTTATTTATACTATTACTATTAAATACTTCTTCACTCTCCGCGCAAACCATTTCGCAAATAGAATATTTTTTTGATGTAGACCCAGGCTTTGGTAACGGCACTGCAATTCCCATCACCAACGCTGCCAACATCACGCAAGGCTTTACCGTACCACTTGGCTCCGTAAGCGAAGGATTTCATTCACTTTACATTCGCGCGAAAGACAACAACGGGCTGTGGAGCATTCCGGTTATTCATCCTGTTTATGTTCAGCTTGCTGCGCAAAGCGCCAGTGTTACACCGCTTACGCGGGTAGAATATTTTTTTGATATAGACCCCGGCTTTGGTAACGGCACTGTAATTCCCATCGCCAACGCAGTCAACATCACGCAGGGTTTTATTGTACCGCTTGGCACCGTAAGCGAAGGTTTTCATTCGCTTTACATCCGCGCCAAAGACAATAATGGCTTATGGAGTATTCCGGTTATTCATCCTGTATATGTACAGCTATCTGCACAAAGCGCCAGTATAACTCCACTTACGCGTATTGAATATTTTTTTAACACTGATCCAGGTATCGGAAATGGAATCGAGATACCTATCACAGCTGCCATCAACATTACACGTGATTTTACCATTCCGTTAAGCACCATCCCTGAAGGGTTTAACTCATTATACATTCGAGCGAAAGACAGCAACGGGTTGTGGAGTACACCGGTTATTCACCCGGTGTTTGTGCAGCGCAATGCGCAATCGGCTTCCACACCTGCCTTAAAACGCCTGGAGTATTTTATCGATACCGATCCGGGCCTTGGCAATGCCGAACTGGTTGCACTTTCAACTTCAAACGTTACCGAAAGCTTTGTGATTAATCTTGCCAGTGTGCCCGATGGTTTTCATACCCTGTATCTACGCACGCAAGATGTAAATGGGCGCTGGAGTCAGCCGTTGGCACGACCTTTTTATAATGCAAATGAAGGTAGTGAGATTGTTGCTGTGGAGTATTTCTATAAAGATATTGCAACCCAAACACCATCCGAACTGCGCATGGTTTCAAACTTTCCTCCAGCCGCAAACCTGACACTCGATTTTAATGCTGTACTGGATGGTCTTTTACCCGATACGAATTATGAAATTCGCGTTACGGCAATTGATAATGCAAACAAGCGCAGCAAACAAGCGGTGCATGCCTTTGCTACGCCCGCAGTAATCTGCGATCCAATCTCTCCACCTGCTGTAATAGATGCGGCCAGTTGTGGAAATGGCAGTGTATTGCTTTCCGCATCGGGTGCGATTGCTACGCAAAGCTATCAATGGTATACATCGCTCACCGATGTGAATGCCATTGACGGAATAACGGAAAATACTTTTCAAACACCAATTCTCACAGACACTACCGCATATTTTGTTACCATTCAAAACGGAACCTGCGAAAGTAATCGGGTGCAGGTAACGGCCTTTATCAATCCGGTGCCTACCGTGCCCACGACAGTTGATAATGAAGCCTGTGGCGTCAATGCATCCATTACGCTTACAGCTTCGGGCGGCAACAATGGAGAGTACCGTTGGTATGAGGTAACTACCGGAGGAACTGCTTTGCCAGGAGAAGTAAATAATACTTTCATCACACCACCACTTTCTGCAACAACTACGTATTATGTAGCGCTTGACAACGGTAGTTGCGAGAGTTCACGCACTGCTGTTACGGCCACCATTAATCCCATTCCTGCACAACCCTTGATAACATCCAGTATTACGCCTGTTGGAAATGCGTTGACAATTTGTGCCAGTACCACCCTAACGTTGATTGCTCCTTCGGGATACGCAAGCTATCTTTGGTCGAATGGCTCAACCTCGCCCTTCATTACAGTGAGTGGTAGTGAAACCTACTCCGTGACTGTTACCGATACAACGGGTTGTGTAAGTCCTGCATCTGAATCTCTATCAGTAACTGTATTGCCTGAACCTTGCAACAATGAGGCTCCGGCAATTGCTGCTGTCGCGCTTTCTACCATCATTGAAGGTCAGGTAACGGTCGACCTCATTCCGCTTATTACCGATGCCGACAATAATCTTGATCTTTCATCCCTTACAATAACACAACAACCCGCTAGTGGTGCCATCGCTACGATTACCAATGGCATATTGCAAATCAATTATGCGGGAGTCAACTTTAGCGGAAAAGATCAATTAACGATTCAGGTATGCGATTTGTTTGCCGCTTGTGCAACACAAGTGCTGGAGATTGATGTGATTGGGGATATAGAAATTTATAATGGTCTTTCTCCTAACAATGATGGATTGAATGATATCTTCTTAATACAATACATTGATTTACTTCCAGACACGCAGGAAAATAAAGTCACCATTTATAATCGGTGGGGGAGTAAAGTTTTTGAAGTTGAGAAATACAACAATACCAGTAAAGTCTTTCGTGGACTAAATGATAACGGGAATGAATTACCATCGGGTACCTACTATTACAAAATCGAATTTAAGAATCGAGATACAATGACCGGTTATCTCACTATTAAAAGATAACATTAACCTGGTCGATGAATTAACCAAGTTACTCAACTCTCAGTAAATTTTTATTAGATGTGCGCATGTTTAAAGGTACGGGCATCAGTCAAATGATTATAGTCAAATCCTGAAACATCAAATAAATAACGCCTAAAGCAGTAACCTATATACAGTCTGATCAACCACTGGCTACCGAGGTGACATGCACGGTAAGTCTTACCTTCGATAAAATATGTGTTCATTACCGATACGAACGAAATCAGGTACCGAAACCAAATTTTATTAATTAGAATTTTATGAGGGTCAGAAAAAATATCACAAGTTATTTATATTTGAAGAAGTGGTTGAATCTTGGGATATGTCATCAACTAAAAAAGATAGTGTAATTAATATTTTTTATTATGCGAATAAAGTTTTTTTTATGGGTATGCTTAATAATTATTTCACTTTCATCACATGCCCAGGTTACTTTTCAAAGTGTGCCTTTTGTTACAGTACCCAGTAATCCAAATGAAACGATAACCGGTGATTTTAATAATGATGGCCTGATTGATATTGCCGTTTGCAACGGCAATTCATTCGCTAATCAGCAGGTAACCCTGCTACTCAACACTGGATCGGGTACCTTTACCGGCACTAACAAAAGAAATTTCGCTGCTACTGCAAACACATTGGATATAAAGGCAGGCGATTTTAATAAAGATGGCAATCTTGATATAGTTACCTGCGGCCAAACCAATAATGAGTTTTCATTACTATTAGGCGATGGCAATGGAAATCTTGCCGCACCTGTAAACTTTCCGGTGGGGGCATCACCCCGCGGAATTGCTGTAGGTGATTTTAATAATGATTCAAACCTCGATGTCATCGTGTCGAATAGCACCGCACCCCGACAGGCTTACATTTATCTTGGTAATGGATCCGGAAATTTTATCGCCCCTACCATTCTTGACTTCACAAATATTTTTGGAGTATGCGTGGGCGATTTCAATAATGATTCAAATCTGGATTTCGCGATTAGCGCAGGTGGCACTGTACAACCCTGGTTTGGCAATGGCACTGGCACAACATTTACACCTGGTGCAATTATATCAGGCTTTAATCTGGGAATTCCTATTAAGTCACATGATATTGATGGCGATGGTGACATTGACTTAAGCTCTGGAAACGCATACACATTAAATGATGGTGCCGGTAACTTTGCCCCTCGGGTTGGCCTTACTCAAACAGGCAATGAATTAACTGTGGCCGACATTAACAAAGATGGAAAAACAGATATTGTGGCAAGGGATAATTCTCAAAACGGCTCAAACGCTCGTGTGTTATTAGGAGATGGTGCTGGAAACTTTACGCTTCTAGCCAAATTTGATACTAATGTAAACGCAAGCAGTATTGAGTTGGTCGATATCAATAATGATGGCAATCTGGATATGATAGGTATTGGCACCGCAGGCAGTACGCACAATGCAGATTTTTTATATGGAGATGGCAGTGGGTATTTTACGAATACCGCAATTAAATATCTGTTTCCAAATAATTATAATCCACAAGACATTGTGAAAGGCGATTTCAATAAAGATGGGAAAATTGATGTAGCTATTTGTCACTCCGCAGCAAACCTGGTTACCGTACACTTAGGTGAAGACAAAAATCGTTTCAGCAAAACAGCTACCAACTATAACACCGGCACATTTCCTTTTCAAATAATTGCGGTGGATTATAATAATGATTCCAATCTTGATCTCATCACCTATAATAATTCAACAGGTTCCATCACGGTGCTAACTGGCAATGGAACAGGTCAGTTTACCTCACTCGGAAATATTGCAACCTCAGCAACTGAAGGCAGAATGACGTTTGGCGATTTTAACAAAGATAACTTCATTGATGTTGTGATTACGAATGGCTCGGGTCAATCGTTTAGTTTGCTTACCGGAACAGGCTCAGGCTTTAACAGCCCGGTAGTCACTTCACTCACGGAACGGGCTTACGAAATAAAATCAATTGATTTTAACAAAGACGGAAATCTGGATCTGGTTACTGATTATGATTCAGGCCTGGGCACTTTAACAGGCAATGGCGATGGAACTTTTACCATTGGCACGTCACGTCTTCCTGTGTCTGGAAGTTTCTTTTTGATTGCAGATATAAACTATGATACACACCTTGATGTCGTAGCATTTGCTAATACCACTTTTGGAAATGATTTCTTTATTAACGATGGCACAGGAGCATTTATAGGTTCATCCATATCAGTAACACTTGGTGGATTTCCATTTGCCTTTGAGGATATGAATAATGATGGATTTAAAGACTTAATTGTTGGTTCACAATGGAACATTAGTTCAGAACCTGGTCAGATAGTTATTTTTCGCGGCACGGCAACCGGAATCTCAAATTCAGTGCTGGTCGATCAAGACGGCTCAGGCGGAAGCCGCTTGATAATACATGATTTAAATGGTGATGGTAAATTGGATATCGTGGCAACTTCATTTAATATTTATGAAGACTACTTTTCTGTGCTTATCAATACCACTACTCCGGTTGGCTGTCCAAGTATCACCACTCAACCAAATTCACAAGCTGCTTGTGAAGGTCAAAGCGTAACACTCTCTGTTTCAACTACCGGTAATACACCACTTACCTACCAATGGCGAAAAGATTTAATCAACATACCGGGAGCTACTTCTGCCACGCTTTCATTCTCCGCCATTGACTTACTTGATGCAGGTTCATATACATGTGTGATCAGTAATCTTTGTGGCTCCACCACAAGTAGTGCGGCCGTAGTCTCAATAAATTCAACACCTGAACCACCTCTCGCAACGAATGCCGACCGTTGCGGACCAGGTTCTGTGGTACTAACAGCGACTAATGGAAGTGATGGAAATTTCAGATGGTATACACAAGCGACCGGTGGCACAGCCCTGGCCGGTGCAGTGAACAGTGTCTACACAACTCCTTCCTTAACGGCAACCACTACTTATTATGTAGCCTTATCAAATACATTTTGTGAAAGCGATCGTACACCCGTAACCGCTACCATCACACCCGGACCTGGTGCACCAACTGCCACGGCTGAACCACGATGCGGACCGGGCACTGTTACCCTTACTGCCACGGGTGGAACCAACGGACAATACCGCTGGTATGATGTTGCCAGCGGTGGAACAGCTTTGGCCGGAGAAGTTAACAGCATATTTACTACGCCATCGCTTTCTACATCTACCAACTATTATGTATCAATCAATGATAGTGGTTGTGAAAGTGCACGGACCGAAGTGACAGCCTCCATATTTTCGATTCCTAGCAAACCCATTATCACAGCAAGTGAAACTATCAATGCTGGTATAGTGGCTATCTGTTTGCAGCCCATCACGCTTTCGGCCCCAGCCGGTTTTCCTAGCTACGCCTGGTCGAATGGAGAAACTACACAACAAATTATTACTCAGTTACCAGGGAACTATTCTGTGGAGGTAACCGATGCAAATGGATGTAACAGCCCGTTGTCTGATATAATTCAAGTGATCAATAATACGACCTGTCTTAACAATCCACCAAACATAAACACCACCACCATTCAAACTTTCATCGGTGGAAAAGTTACGATCGACTTGACCCTGCTTATTTCGGATCAGGACGGTAATCTTGACCCTACTTCCTTAGCGGTAGTGGGAAATGCAACGCAAAAAGGCGGCAACACTACGGTAAATGGTTTCATTCTTGAAATTGATTATGCCAATGCCAAATTCTCTGGCCAGGATTTCCTGACTATTCGCGTGTGTGATTTACTCAACGAATGTTTTGAAACGAATCTTGAAATCGAAGTGATTGGTGATATTGTGGTGTATAATGGTATCTCACCCAACGGTGATTTAAAGAATGATAAATGGGTAATTGAATACATCACACTTTTTCCGGATACAGAAAATAATCACGTGACTATTTACAATCGCTGGGGTAGCGTTGTGTGGGAAGCCAGCTTTTATAACAATGATGATGTTGTATTTACCGGACTCAATAAAAATGGCAATGAATTAAGTACCGGCACCTATTTTTACAAAATTGAATTTAGGGATAATAAACGGCCCGCTGAAAAAGGATATCTATCCTTAAAGCGCTAACTTAGTTTAATCACTACACTAACCTAATCATCCGAGGAAGTTAATCGGAACTCTCTGAGTTTGCAGATTGAGCGGAAGTTTAATAGGTACCAAAAAAAATCAATTGATTTCTACTTTCATTTTTCTAATCTTCGTTCAACACTTTAATAAAGAAGGATGAGAGTAAAGATTTTTACCGTGCTCGCATTATTTTCTATGTCCATAACAGGTTTTTGTCAAAACTTTCAGGGGATTGTACGTGACAGTAAAACGCAAGAGGCTATGCCTTATGCGAATATTGGTATTCGGGGCAAACAGATTGGAAGTATTAGCGACCAGCAAGGTATTTTTATAGTAGATCTGGCGAATGCCAAACCGGAGGATATTCTGGTGATCAGTTATGTGGGCTATACAAGTAAAGAATTTCAGGTTTCAAAACTTGATTTAAACAAACAATACATTGTTGAACTCACTCCTTCCGCGCAACTTTTGAATGAAGTAGTAGTTCGCAGCAAAAAAGATATAATAGTGTTGGGTAATAAGGGAAAGTCTGCACGCCATACAGGCTGGGGGGATTTTACGAGTTCGCGTGGCCGGGCAATCGGATTACTGATACCCGCTTATGACATTCCTGTTCGGGTAAACAGTTTGTTTTTTCACCTTAATGCCTGCGAGTTCGATAGTGTTTTAGTCAGGATTAACTTCTTCTTACAGGATGGGGAGCAATTAACTCCATTGGCAAGCCAGCGAAAGAATATCTTTCAAACTATCAAGCAGAGAAAAGGCTGGGTTGAAGTGCGAATACTGGATGATATTATACTTGAAAATACAAAAGCCATTGTAGCCATAGAGTGGCTGGATGCATGGGCAAAGCCACGAAGTATGGAAGAAGGTGGTAGTTATGTATTTACCATTTCGCTGGACAAAACATCTGGCTATCATTATCAACGACAAACATCAGAGGAGCTAATTCAACTCCAGCATGCAGAATTTACACCCTCCATTTATCTCGAATGCGTAGCTATATCTTCACAAAAATGAATACTTGAAGAAGAAGCGAAGCCACCAGCTTTCTTTAGATTACCCCTATAATTAATTGTTTTATTCATTATCTTGATCCAAACTTCCCAATCTGAAAAAGTGGTTTCAAATAACATTGTTGCTGGTTAGTGTAGAATCGGTTTCTGCGCAAACACCTCTTATTGACAGTCTGCTACGCATTGTAGCAGCACATCCGCATGATACTATTGAAATCAGAGCCCTCGACCGGCTTGCTGGCGAGTATATGCGTAACGATATGGACAAAGCCAAATCGTACATCTATCAACAAATTGCTTTAGCAAAGGAACTAAATACCGATCTTGGATTAGCCCCAGCGTATTCCGGGTTAGTTGCACTCCATCAAACTACCGGACGAATCGATAGTGCAAAATATTACCTCGATCTATTGCAAATCATTGCTCAAAATCCAGGTAATAAAAAAGCAGCTATCAACTACGCTAACTCAGCGGGTCTGTTCTATAAAAATCAAGGAAAAGTTAAAGAGGCATTACCCTATTTATTAGATGCGCTTCTTCTGCTGGAAAATGGAGACAAAACAGCCCGTGCCGGACAACTACTGAATGTAGGCAATGCTTATTACAATCTCGGTGAATTAAAAAATGCGGCTGATTACCTACTTCAGGGGCTCCGCCTGTTTGAGGAAGTAAAAAACAAACGCGGTCAATCCTTTTGTTTAAATAGTCTGGGCAATGTATATATGGACCTCAAGCAGTATACCATTGCCGAAAAATATCTTTTACAATCTGAAAAATTAAAACAAGAGCTGGGAGATAAAAGGGGGATAATCAATTCCTGGATGAACATAGGAATTGTGTATCAGCAAACCAATAAAGCAGAACTTTCCATGCATTATTTTAATAAAGCATTGGTGCGGGCGCGGGAACTCAACCTGGTAATAGAGCAAGTCCGGGCTCTTTTCAACATCGGGTCACTTTTGAAACAGACCAAGAAAAACGATGCATCAGCCCAAACATTTTCGGAGGCACTTATACTCGCCCGGCAAGTTGGAGACAGTTCAATAGTTTCGAGAATTAAATCCTACCTGATCGCACTGCAAAATGACAAGCAGCTAGAAACAAAAGAAGAGCAAACCTTATTACAAAATATTAAAATCTCCTCCGAGGCAGGGGCCATCGACAACATCGCAGAAGCACACTTAATGTTAGCTGATTGGTATGCAACAAAAGGTCAATTTGAAAAGGCCTATGAAAATTTCAAACAGGGCCAGCTACTAACGGATTCAATAAAAAGTAACGAAATAATCTTACAGCTAAAAAAACTGGAGGAAGATTATATTGCCGATAAAAAAGAAAAAGAAATAGTGTTGTTGAAAAAAGATCAGGAGTTACAGGCACTGGCCCTAAGCCGCGAACGCACCCATGTAATTCTCATCGCCATCGCGCTATTCTCAGTAATCGTAATCAGTATTTTGTTGGTGAACCGGTATCGCATTATGAATCGTGCCAAACGTGAAATTGAACTTCAACGTGTGCGCAATCACATTGCCCGCGACTTACACGATGACTTAGGGTCAACGCTTTCGAGTATCAACATTATGAGTCAACTGGCTTTGCAGGAAACCACTCGTCTTTCAAACGGGCAAGGAAATACGAGCACACACCTGAAAAAAATTGCTACTCATTCGGCTAGTATGATGGAAAAAATGAGTGACATCGTCTGGTCTATTAACCCTAAAAACGATTCGCTCGAACAGGTGGTGATCAAAATGAAAGAATTTGCCGCTGAAATCCTGGAACCCAAAAACCTTGACTATTCATTCCACATCGAAGACAGCATCTACGCAATGAAACTCGATGCCGAGAAAAGAAAAAATATTTTCTTAATTTTTAAAGAAGCCGTTAACAATGCTGCGAAATATAGCGAAGGAAGCAAATTGACAGTCACCTTATCGGTACAGCACCAGCAACTACATCTTTCTGTCCGCGATAATGGAAAAGGATTTCATCCGGGTTTGAGCACCACAGGCAACGGACTAAAAAATATGGAAGAAAGAGCCGTAGCTATGCAAGGAACGATGACCCAATTCTCCGAACCCGGGAAGGGCACAGAAATTCAACTTGAATTGCCCCTCACATGATTGGGGTATTTCCGGTAACCGTATTTTAGAAGTAATTTGTTCTACTATTCAACATGGCCCTTACTGTTTTAATTTTTGAAGACAACCCCCTGTTACGCGAAAGCATCAGTAGCCTGATTTCGCTGAAAGAAGACCTTCGCCTTGCGGGTGCTTTCGAAAATGTACTCACCGCAAAAAAACATGTTACTGAACTTAAGCCGGACCTTATACTGATGGACATTGATATGCCGGGCATGACAGGCATCGAAGCAGTAAAACAAATCCGTAGCTTCAACTCAACCGTGCCGATCATCATGCTCACTGTGTTTGATGATAATCTCCATGTGTTGGAAGCCATCCGCGCAGGAGCTTCAGGGTATCTCTTAAAAAAACACTTATCTACTAAACTTTTTGATTCCATTGATGATGTACTTTCAGGGGGTGCACCGATGAGCCCCAGCATTGCACGGATGGTTATTGCTTCGATGCAAAAATCGATTGCCAATCCGTATCAACTCACTCCGCGTGAAAAAGAAATTCTTACTCTCTTGAGCCAGGGCAATAGCTATAAAATTATTGCTGCTCAATCTGAAATTAGTTTGGATACCGTGCGCACTCATATCAAAAAGATTTATGAGAAGTTGCAGGTGCATTCGCAGACAGAGGCGGTGAGTAAGGCGATTAATGAAAAACTTGTTTGATCATACATTAAAGCATGAAAATGAAACCTAAACTCATCTTTATTGTAGCACTTGGTGTGGCTGAACTTAGTTTTCCGTTGATGCAATTCGTATTAGTTTAATCTGAAACCATTTCGAATTAATAACCGACTCTCTCACATCATTAGGGTATTTAAAGAGTGTCAACAATTTTGTTGTTTAGCCAAACAATGGCAGATTTTATGAAAAGGAATTTCTTCTTCTATGCTAGTCTTGCTATGCTCCTGCTTTCTCTTGTTGGCTTCTCTGACAATTTGATCTATGACGTGGGGCAGGAAAGCAACAGTGATCCAAAATTCATCATTCATGGATTATTCTTTTTAGCTTGGTTCATCATCTTGGTAGTGCAATCAGGATGCATTAGAAGTGGCAACATTAAAGTACATATGACGCTGGGCATAACGGGTATGCTCATTGGATTGGGTGTAATCCTGAGCACCTTTTATGTGTTTGTAGTAATTTATAACGGCTGGTCAGAGATGGCCTTCTATGTGAAGGCCAATCGAATCTTTACAACAAGTTTTGCACTATTAATTCTTCAGGCTTACATGAACCGAAAGAATTCAGCTCAGCACAAGCGCTATCTCTATATCGGAACTCTCTATGTGTTAGGGCCCGTGCTTGATAGAGTTGCGGGAAAAATAATGAATGTGGATGAGTTGCTTCCTGTTGTCGTGTTTGAACTGATCATTTGGAATACACTTTTTATTTCATTGTTTGTTTATGATTGGGGTACGCTAAAAAAGATACACGTGATTAGCTGGGGCGGATTTATCTGGTTTTATAGTGTCTGGTTACTTTCAGTTTTACTTTGAAATAATAACTGACATTCATGATGTGATTTTCTGTCATCCTAAAGCTGATCAGATTTGGGGCATGAAAAATTACCCATGTTCAAAGAATGGACTTTACTACGAATAAATTTAGCATGAATAAAATATACGCTTTTGAATACTCCCTGCTACTCACTTTAATAGTTCCAACGGGCATTCAAAAACAGAGGGAGCCGAACAGTTTAAGTAAATCATTCATTGTGATTGTTTTGATTTTTTGTTCCGCTTGTTCAGTCAAACAAGAATTCAATTATCCTACCGCCCGAACCGAGCCATTTGACACCACCATTTTCGATATTAAAATTTCAGATCCATACTTCTGGATGTCGCGTAAAGCAAATGAAAAGGAGATGAGAGAATGGGTAAACGAACAAGGCAAACTGACACAAAGTATTTTGGATAGCATTCCGAATGGAGAAAAGTTAATGGCCGAAATTGAAGAAGGCTACATTAAAATGCAGGATGAAATTTGGGGTTTGGAAGTAGTTAACAACATGTTCTACTACTCCCGTGATGTTCCTGAAATCGGGCCATCCTTGTGCAGAAGAATAACCATGAATGCTGAAGAAGAGATTATTTTTTCAGGGGGCATTACCATCAACGGGCAAAAATACCGTAGTCGCAAAGAAGTGTATGCACACCAAAAACCATGGGTAGCTATGATGCTGGTGCAACGAGGCGAGGCGAACCCGCACATTCGTGTTTACGACCTCGATAAAAAAATATTTCTGACTGATAGCATTGCTCCGATCATGTTCAATGATTCTCGTGGTGTCTCCATGACGTGGCTTCCGGACGATAGTGGTTTACTTTACTCGCAAGCACCTCCATCAACCATGGAAAGTGAAAAGTACTATAATGGAAAGATTAAACTTCATAAGATTGGAAATGCTATTACAAAAGATGAGGCGCTATTCGGTAGTGGGTTAAATAGCGCGATACAACTAAAGGATTTTGAAACACCCTACATCTACAGTTTTAAATCTTCAGAATATTTATTGGCTCGTATCCGCAATGGTGCGGATGATAATTATGCTTTCGCAGTTCATTATAAAGATTTAAATGGAGCCAACACACCCTGGAAGCGGCTCAACAACTATATAAACCTGGGTGATGGCTTTGATGCGCAAGGTGCCTATTTGTATGCAGCCACAAAAGATCATCCGCGTTATACTATTGTGCAAATAGATATGTCGACAGGCGATAAGCCCGTTGCGTTTATGCCTGCGCAAGATGAAGTGCTGTCGTATGTAGATGCAGGGTATTCCTCCGGGATTGTTGCCGGCAAAGACGCTTTATTTGTTGTATACCGAAAAGTTGGTGATATGGGCATTTATAAAATTCCCTATACATCAAAGCAGGTATCCAAAATTAATGTCAATGGAAAAGGATCAATCGCGGAAATGGAATTAAAAGGTGACAATGACCTGGTTTTTGCCCACTTCAATGCTATCCGATCCATGCAATACATGCATTACGACTATGATCAGGACACTGTAGCGCCTGTCCCCTTTTCAAAACTAAGTCTGGATTTAAGGGATGATATTGTTACGGAAGTAATTGAAATACCCTCACGCGATGGCAAAAAGATTCCCGTTACGCTGGTGTACAAAAAAGAATTAAACATCAAAGGGAAAAATCCATTGTTGATAGAGGCTTATGGCAACAGTGGTGCCGTTCGGGATGTAGGATTTGACCCGCACCAGATGCCGTGGATAAACCGCCATGGCATCTATGCGTATGCGCATGTGCGCGGGGGTGGTGAGTTGGGACTTGAATGGATTGACGATGGACAGTATCCGCATAAAATGAACTCGATCAATGATGTGGTAGATGTAGCAGAGTATTTTGTAAAAAATAGTTACACTTCACCTGACAAGCAATTTGTAATGGGTGGAAGTGCAGGAAGTTTTTTAGTGGGTAATAGTATAAATCAACGACCTGATTTGTTTGCGGGTGGAATTTTTCAAGCGGGATTGCCCGATCTGGCAACCTATCGGGATGCTGCGTATGCCAGAGAGCGAGGGAGCGTAGGCGACATTGCAACAAAAGAAGGCTTTGAATCCCTATACAGTATTAGTGCATTGTATCACATTCCGATGAATGCAGACTTGCCGGCCATGCTGGTAGTGCATGGCGCAACGGATTATATCATTGATCTTACTGCACCCTCACGATATATAGCATCCTTGCAGGCAAAACAGAAAGGAAGGAGGCCGCAATTGTTTATGGTGAATTGGGAGGGCGGGCATCAGGGTAGCGGCATGGATGAGATTATCGGAACCCTTAAGTTTATGCTGTGGCAATCGGGGGATCCGGAGTTTCAATTGCAGGATAAACGCAAAAAATAGACGGGCATGAAAAAGCAAAGGATCATATTAATGATCGTAGTAACATTACTAGTATCTGTTCTCCACGCATCGCTTACTGCCCAAACTAATATCCTTAACAAAACCCAACTAGATAAAAAAATCGATTCGCTATTCAAAGATTTCAACAATACATCCTCACCCGGCTATGCAATCACCATCCTTCAAAACGGAAAAGTGATAACCCAAAAAGATTATGGACTGGCAAGTCTTGAACATAAAGTGCCATTCAATCATAATACTGTCGTAACCATACCCTATTCCGAAGGCCGGGAGTTTATCTCCATCGCTGCTGCTTTGTTGGAGCAGGATGGAAAGCTGAAGCTGGAAGATAAGGTCAGAAAATATTTTCCGAAGCTGCCAGCGTGGAGCGAACCCGTAACATTGCAAGATTTGCTCAACCACAGCAGTGGTTTTTGCGATGAATGGGCAACGCTGGTGCTTACTCAAGCCAGCATGAATAACCGTCTGGATGTTTCACAGTTTTTAAATTTCTTATACAACCAACCCGATCCTCAAATTGAACCCGGTAAAGGGTATATGTATAGTAATTCTGACTTCGGATTGTTAAGGTTGATTCTTGAAAAAGCATCAGGCGAAAAACTACCTGACTACATGGAGCGTAGAATTTTCAAGCCCTTGCAGATGCTGGCAACCAACTTGCGAAGAAATAAAGAAGCCATGATTGCCAACCATGCCTTTTCGTATTTTGAAGATGAGCCTGGTGTTTACAACGTTTGGCTGCGCGATAAAACTTCGCCCGGTGGTAATTATACCATCCTTACTTCCGCGAACGATTTGGAAAAATGGGCAGCTGCTTTTGCGGATAAAAATTCTTTTATCACAGAAGCATCAGAACGATTAAAAAAGAATGCCAGACCCATCCCGGTACTGAAAGAAACAAATTATGCGCATGGACATAAACTAAGAAAGCTTGGCACGTACCAAATCATTTTGCACCAAGGTGTAACCGGATTCCCATATCTCGCAAGGATACCCAATGCCGGGTTTGCTATTATTTGCACCACCAATAATCTAACTGCCTACGATGATAAAGTGAGTGCAATTGCGGCCGCCATTTTGCAAATAAATGACGAGCCAACAGCAGCGTTACAAATATTTTCTTCCACTCCAATGCCTATTAAAGGGAAAGATTTACAAAAATATGCAGGGCGTTACCTAGAATTGACACAAAGCTCTCAAAGTGCTGTGAAAGGCAGGACCTATTATAACATGATAGCAAAAGGCGACACCTTATATTGGCAATATTCATCCACAGAAAATGTTCCGATGCAGCATGTGGGCGATGGAGTTTTCAAAGATCCGGATTATGCGGTCTGGCTTCGCTTCTTTCAGCCTCATCCGGATTCAGTGATGCGCATAGAAGCTCATATACAAGATGGTTCACCCAAGATTGCGACCTGGAAAAAAGATACTACTGCATCACCAGTCCTTTCAAAAGAATACCTTCAAAAGTTAACCGGTAAATACTACAGCAAACATCTTGATTTCTACTTGACTATTATATTGAACGAAGACATCAAGTTGGTTGTTAAACGCCCCACCATCTCCGACAAAATTCTGGAACCTCATACGCTTAATGAGTTTAAACTTCCTACAGAATTTTATGAAACCGATTATGAGTCTACTTTTTGGGTCCAGTTTTATTTTAGTGATTCCAGTATTCCCACTCATTTTGATGTGCATCATAGCAGATTAATGCATCATCGGTTTGATAAGGTCGAGTAATATGAAAAAGCATTACTTTTTCATTGTTAGTATCATCCTGCTTGCATTATCATTTTTTGCATTCTCCGATAATCTTATTACCGATGTTGGTCAAAAAAGTAATTCGGATCCTAAGTTTATCATTCATGGTCTATTTTGTTTTGCCTGGTTCTCCGTTCTGGTATTCCAAACATTATATATCAGAAAAGGTGATTATACAACACACAAAAGAGTAGGTATGGCGGGGGGATGGATTGCAGCCGGTGTTTTTGTTAGTACCGTATATGTTTTTGTTGTCATTTTTGAAAGCTGGGAAGAGACCTGGTTTGTGGCCAAGGCCAATCGGTTCTTTATGGCTGCATATGCCATTTTAATTGTGCTTGCATTTATCAACAAAGCCGAAGGCACAAAACACAAACGTTACATTTACCTGGCAACCATTTATATGCTCGGACCCATTTTAGACCGTGTTGCGGGCAAGTTGGATCTTGATGAGATTCTTTTCAATTCTATTGTGTGGAATCTATTATTCATCTCCTTGTTTCGGTACGATTGGATAACATTACAAAGAATACATCCCATCAGTTGGATTGGGTATCTCTGGTTTTATGTGGTATGGGCAATCGCGTTTCTTAGCTAACTGAACGCACTTTATCTTCCAAATACAAACGATGTATACGGGAACCTCTTGAAACTATTTGGCTTGATATAAATTACAGATTTGAAGGATGGCTACGCGATTGACGCTTATTGGAATTATCAATCGATAAATTGAAAATATGTTAGTCAAAAAGTAATTACATTGACGCCTAATCTCAAACCGGATTATGGCTTTTATTAAGAGATTTTGGTTGCTTTCTGCCTTGGTAATGCTAAGTGGAACGTTGACCGCCCAAATCACTAGCACATTTAACGCAAATGCGCAAGGGTGGACAACCCCCAATGACGCAGATGGTACTATTGGCTATAATGCAGCTGGAGGTAATCCGGGTGGAACGGTTTTTGGAAATCCTTTCGTAATTGTATTAGGAGCCACTACACTTTACGTACCCTTCAATTTTGTAGCTCCAGTTGCATACCTTGGTAATCGCAGTGCCTACTACAATGGCACACTGCGTTACGATATTCAACAAAATACTACAGGAACACCCAATCAACATCCTGAAGTTACCATTGCCGATAATGGCGGAATCACTTTATATTATTTTCCGGCCTCATCGAACCAGCCACCCGCGGCACCTTTGTGGGATACCTATTCGGTTGTATTTAACAATGCATCGGGCTTTTGGAAAACAACCAACAGCGCTACTGGGCCTGCAGCTACAGAATTACAAATTCAAAATATTCTGAGCGATCTCGCTTCCTTGCAAATCCGTGGTTTGTATCGCGAGGCAAATACCATCAGCAGGTTGGATAATGTAATTTTTACACCTCCCATTATTATCAATACACAACCTGCAGCTACCACTTCGGTTTGTGCTGGAGTACCAGTAAGCTTAACAACGGCTGCCTCAGGTAATCCGGGCATCGCTTATCAATGGCAAATATTAATTTTGGGAGTTTACACCAACCTGGCCAATGGCGGAAACTACGCTGGTGTAACCACCAACACACTTACCATTAACACCACCGATGGAACTGCCACTGGCAATTACCGATGCACCATTTCTGGAACCAATGTTGTAAACGCTAATACCAACAACGCCAGCGTGATAATCAATACTCCACCTATCCCACCTACGGGCACAGGCGCATCTTCCTGCATGCCAGCAACACTTGCGTTAAATGCTTCAGGACTAATAAACGGTCAATACCGTTGGTACAATGTTTCCGTGGGTGGAACAATACTTTCTACCACAAGCACATATACAACTCCTGTGCTTTCAACAACCACAACATACTATGTTGCAATCTTTGATGGTGGTTGCGAGAGCACCCGAACGCCCGTAACTGCTACCATTAACACTACGCCTGGGGCCCCCACTACAACCGGAGCCTCGGCATGCGGCACATCAAGTCTTACACTTGCTGCAGCAGGCGGAGTCGCGGGACAATATAGATGGTACACGGTGCCAACCGGTGGCACGGCTATTGCCGGACAAACGAATAGCACTTATACGACACCATCACTTTCCACCACAACCACATTTCATGTTGCTATCAATAACGGAACGTGTGAAAGTGCTCGCACAGCAGTCATCGCAACCATCAACACTCCGCCAACACCACCAACCACAACCGGAGGTGCATCCTGCGGAACATCAAGTGTTACGCTTACAGTAGCAGGGGGTACAGCCGGACAATACCGATGGTACAATGTGCCAACCGGTGGTACTGCTATTGCCGGACAAACTAATAGTACTTATATAACTCCATCACTTTCCACCACAACCACATTTTATGTTGCTATCAATAACGGAACGTGTGAAAGTAATCGCACAGCAGTGATCGCAACAATAAACACACTGCCGACAGCACCCACGGCAACCGGAGCTGCAGCATGCAGCACATCCAGTGTAACGCTTTCTGCGGCTGGTGGAGCTGCCGGACAATATCGATGGTATACGGTGCCAACAGGAGGAACTGCCATTACCGGAGAAACAAATGGGTTGTTTATTACACCTTCTTTATCCGTGACCACTACATACTATGTTGCAATCAACAATGGTACTTGTGAGAGTGTAAGAACAGCAGTTGTAGCTAGCATTTCAGAACCTGGTTGTGGCAATCTTCCACCTGTTATTCAATCGGTGCCTATTACCACACAAATAAATGGGATGATCACGTTGAACCTCGTGTCGCTTATCAATGATAGTGATAACAATACCGACTTTTCAACCCTATCAGTCCTTTCACCTCCTTCCAGCGGTGCTAGCGCTACGATTGATAACGCCTTTAACCTTATCATTGACTATGCCGGCATTTCTTTCACTGGCACTGAAAATATAACCATTCAGGTGTGTGATATTTTTTCAGCCTGCACGGCACAGACTTTCTCCATTGAAGTAGTTGGTGATATTGAAATCTTTAATGGTATATCGTCTAACAATGATGGGAGCAATGAAATTTTTTTAATCAATTACATCGATTTGTTTACAGATACAAAAGTAAATACGGTTAAAATTTTCAACCGATGGGGTAGTATAGTCTTCGAAACCAACGACTATGATAATAGTACCCGTGCTTTTCGTGGGTTAACTAATGATGGAAAAATTCTCCCGAGTGGTACGTATTTTTATAAAATTGAATTTGATAAAAATCCATCCAGGAACACTTCAGGCTACTTAAGTCTGAAGCATTAAAAAATGTTGTGGTCTTCAAATTGGAATCTGGTTCAGAAAATTCAATGGCAGAAATTTCAGTTGAGCACATTAGAAGGATATATTGCATAATACAATCTTAACTAAAGTGATCAGGAAACCGAAAGATCTGTTTTTCCTTTTCATGTCCCTGCTCTTGTTAGGGATAATAGTGAAAGGATTTGGTCCTACTTTTTTTGTTAGGAATAATGTTAGTATTAATGACGGGCATGGTCCGGAGGGCTTACCCATTTATCTCATCATTCATGGTTTGGTGATGACCACCTGGGTGTTGCTGTTGGTTTTGCAGATTGGATTAATACAAACTAACAACACAAAATTGCATAGGCGCTTAGGGTGGTTTGGTTTGGTGGTCGCGATCATGGTTATCCCAACGGGTATCTTGGCCATGAACGGTTTCGGGCCCCGTTTACTGGCCTTGGGTGTTCCGGTTCCTGTATTAAGGGATGGCTTGTCTCTCCTCTTTTGGATTGATGTTTTCTCCCTTATACTTTTTCCCAGTCTTTTTGGTGCAGCTTTATTCTACCGCAAAAACTCCGATTGGCACAAGCGCTTTATTATGTATGCGGGTTTTACGGTATTGGTACCGGCCTTGGGCCGTCTTACCGCCCAAATTGCCGGCACAGAAAGCTTTGGTGGCATCAACTGGCCGCTCACCTGGATAGTTCTATTCGCTATTATGGTAAGCATACCTGTATACGATGTTGTTAAAATGAAGCGCATTCAGAAAGCAACAGCTATTGGCTTCATTTCTGTATTTGTAGGAATGTTACTTGCTGTGCTGATTGCCGCCACCGAGTTTGGAAAAGATGTAGCATCGTTTCAAATACTTGCCCAATAAATTTGAGTCTGGCGCTTAGATCAACGAAATACTATTTTCAATCGCCTCACATCATCATGTGATCTAAATCCGCTTCAAATTCAATTATCTTAGTGGTATGAAATCAATTGTCATCTCACTACTTGCATTTATAACATTTTCTGCGCAAGCACAAATCACCAGCACATTCGATACCGATGCCGATGGATGGACTTTCCTTGATAGCAGTACACCAATAACGGTAAGTCATCAATCCAGCAACGGCAACCCTGGAGGATTCGTGTCAACAACCTATTCAGCTTCCACCAGCACTACTACAGAATCCTGGTTTGCTCCCGCTAAATTTTTAGGTAACCTGGTAGTGCGTTCACTTGGTCGAGACTTTAAATTCGATCTTCAACAATCCATCGCAGGTACGGGATCAAGTCCGGGTATAGCAGAAATTCGCATTGAGAATGGTGGAAATGTTTTGATCTATCAGCTTCCAGTTAAACCTGCCGTAGCTCCAGCGTGGACTTCATACTCCATTAAACTTGATGAAACCGGTGGGTGGTTGTGGTCATCCACTTCAGGAAGTCTTGCCACGCGTTCTCAAATCATCGGTGTACTAACGAATGTTACGTCTATTGAAATACGAGGCACGTATGGCACAAATGCAACCTATACCTCAGGTATTGATAATGTAGTACTGGAACAACGCGTATTGCCGCCTGCACCAACGATCACCTCAATTTCACCACTATCAGGTGAATCCGGTACCACACTAACAATCAATGGAAATAATTTTGATGCAACCATAGCCAATAATGCGGTTTACTTTGGTTCAATGGCTGGAACAATAACCAGCGCCAGCACAACACAGTTAAGTGTTACAATTCCCCTTAGTGCTCAGCACGGTCCTGTCACTATAATCAACAAAGTAACAGGAAATACTATTCGTTCAGAAAAACCTTTTAACCCTACTTTTGCCGGAGGCGGAAGAATCATCACCGCTTCGTTCAAACCAAGATTTGATATTTTACTGGGTACTACGCCCGGCAATGACCTCAATGGATTGGTAGCGGCCGATCTGGATGGAGACGGATGGAGCGACCTTTTGGTAACGGAGAGCTTACCGGCAAGCGTTTCTATTTTTAGAAATTTGGGATCGGGTGGTAACTTATCAGCTGCTTCCTTTGCATCAAAGTTTTTATTGACAAATTCGGGATCAGGGAATGGCCTTTTTACCTTCGACCTTGATGGTGATGGAAAACTGGATGTTGTTTCAACCAACGCTTCCAGTTTTACAACCTATAGAAACACGAGTACGCCTGGAAATCTTTCGTTTGAACCGGTAGAATTCTGGCAGAACCCTATTGTAGGCATCGCTTCTGAGGTTGTGGATGTTGATGGTGATGGTCGCCTCGATTTAATTGGCCAGCACTATAACGGAAGTGTGGCTGGGGATTTTTGGATTGCATTGAATATCAGCAGTCCTGGTAATATCGAGTTTGGGGCTTCGGTAACTTACTTTGGTGGTTCGTTACTAGATGCAGGTTCAGGGGTCACTTCGGGTGATTTAGATAATGACGGCAAGCCAGACCTGATTGTCAAGCATTCGTTTGGAGGTAACTTTTCTATTATTAAGAATAATTCCACGCCTGGAAATATTTCACTCGACACACCTATCAGATTTACAATTGGTTCATATGGTAATATCAACATCTCTGATTTCAATGGGGATGGCAAAAATGATATTGCCTGGAAAGATGGGTCTGGTAATAATGATGTGCGCATTCGAATCAACAGCAATTCCGGTGGCGCCTTGGATGCAACGGATTTTGCTACAGAGATAATTCTTGATTCGGAACTTACCAACTATGGTGGAATGTCGGTTGCTGATGTAAATGGTGATGGCAAGCCCGACATTATTGCTACCGATGCTGCTGATCTAGGGGTTTTTGAAAATAATTATGCTGGTGGCGTAATGGATGCCAGTGCATTTGTTTCTGCTTATCAATTGCAGGGTTATAGCGCAGCAACATATCCCTTTAGTCCAGTTATCGCTGATTTAAATGGAGATAATAAACCAGAACTGATTTTAGGTTATACCAATTCTTCTCCCATACGGATTTCTATTTTCGAAAATAAAAATGTGCGTGCACCGGAAATTTCCATTAATACAGTATCACCGCTGGCTGCACCTGTAGGCGCTACACTCACCATTACCGGAGATTATTTTTCCACAGTTCCGACAGAGAATGTTGTGATGGTGGGCGGTGTGAGGGCTACCGTACTTACGGCTACGAAAACAGAGCTTACGGCAACTGTGCCGGCCGGCAGCACGTATGGGTTGGTAAGCGTAACACGGGATATGCTTACTGCCGAATATCGCCTTCCCTTCAAAACAACTTTCTCATCCGGGGTGACATTTGACAATACTCATTTTTCGCCACCCGTTAATTTTACATTAACCACAGCCGATTATGATGTTGAAGTGGGCGATTTGAACCAGGATGGCAAGCCAGAAGTAGTAGCAGAAGGACTTACAAACCGCACGTATATTTTCCGAAATACTCATACAAGCGGTGCACTATCATCCAGCTCCCTCTTGGCAGATGATACGATCTCATCAGGGGCTTCAAATCCTCGTCTTATTGATGTAGATGGTGATGGCTACCTTGACATTATCGGCAGTAGTGCTGGACTTTCCAAAAACTTGACGACATCAAGCGAAGTAGATTTCTCTCCAATCATTGGCTTTTCCATAGGTGCCAATCATTCTTTTGGGGATTTTAACCTTGACGGAAAAATGGATATCGTTGGTGCAAATGGAGGAAATATCTCCATTGCAGAAAATCGATCTTCAACAGCAGTACCATTTACAACGGGAACATTTGGATCGCTCAGCACCATCATCAACTACGCAAAACCAGCAGCAGGAGGCGGCACCGCAACCGCTGATTTTGATAATGATGGCTGGATGGACTTCGTAGCTACCAATCCCGGAACGGATAATCTTACTGTCTGGAGAAATGGTGGTGAATATCGAATAAATACAACTCAATTTACTGCGCTGCCTGTGATTGCCGTAGGCGATAACCCAGGACGGATCTATCCTGGCGATTTAGATGGCGATGGTAAAATGGATCTTGTGCTATATCATGGTACGGGTACCACCAATACATTAATCATCGTACTCCATAATACAAGTACTGTTGGTAACATTTCTTTTAATAGAATTGATCTAACCAATCCCAGCGCTACAACAGTAGCTACCATTGCCGATTTAGATGGCGATGGGAAACCTGAAATCATCACTACCAGCGAAACAGGAAATCGTTTTTCAATCTTTAAAAACATTCATACCTCCGGGGCATTAATTGCCGCTTCGTTTGCAGCTCCGTTCAATACAACAGTTACAGCACCGCGCGGCATTACCACAGGCGATTTGAACTTAGATGGTAAGCCTGAAATTATTTTAACTCGTGCAGCCGGATTGTTGGTGGTATATGAAAATCTGGTAGGCAACCCCACGATAACTTCTTTCAATCCTTCCAGTGGTCCCGTTGGCACTACCGTTACTCTCACCGGAGCAAACTTCAGTTCAACGCCCGCCAGCAATATTGTTACTTTCAACGGCATTGCGGCAGTGGTAACAGCCAGCACGTCCACCAGCATTACCACCACTGTTCCTGCAGGAGCTACCACGGGAGTAATATCGGTTACAGTAAGTGGAGCCACAGGCATTAGTGCAACTGCCTTCATCGTAACTTCTCCTGTACTAACACCCGGATTGGTTTGGGCAAGAGGTCATATAGGAACTCAGGATACGTTTTCTGAAGGTGTGACAACGGATGCATCGGGCAATGTCTTTACCACAGGGAGTTTTGACAATACCACCGACTTTGACCCGGGGCCGGGAGTATTGAACCTTACCGCTACAGGCAGCGTTTCTGATATTTATTTATCTAAGCTTAACGCTAATGGAGACTTGGCATGGGCATTTAGTCTGGGTTGCGTTACAAGTGGGGCAGGTACTGGGATTGCCACGGATGCTGCCGGAAATGTATATGTAGCCGGGTATTTTTCAGGAACGGTTGACTTTGACCCCGGACCAGGTACAACAAACCTTACCGCTGGGGGACGATTTCTTTGCAAGTACGACACTAATGGAAATCTTATCTGGGCTCTTGCTTTAGCAAGTACTTTATCGGTTGACTTGACAATGGCCGTTGACGCTGCCGACAATTTATATTTAGCTGGTGGCTTTTCAGGTACAGCAGATTTTGACCCAGGCGCTGGCACATTCAATATGACTTCCGCAGGGTCAACGGATATTTTTATTTTGAAACTATCATCTGCCGGAAACTTTATCTGGGCCAGAAGAATGGGAAGTACTTTGCTTGACAGGGCGAATGCACTTGCATTAGATGTAAGTGGAAATGTACACATAACAGGGACTTTTAATGGAACGGTGGACTTTGACCCGGGGGCGGGAACAGCCAACTTAACTTCGGCTGGTGCCACGGATGCGTTTATCCTAAAATTGGACAATGCCGGAAATTATTTGTGGGCCAGACGGGTGGGTGGCACAAGTGCATTTGACACCGGCAATGGCATTGCGCTGGATAGTGACGATAATGTATTGATTACCGGTAGATTCGATGGTACGGTAGATTTTGATCCGGGGGCAGCTGTTAACAACCTTACTTCGGTTGGTGGCGGTGATGCATTTGTATTAAAGCTCAACAGTGCCGGAAATTTCGTCTGGGCAAAAAGCATGGGTGGCACGTTCGGTGAAGAAGGTATGGACATTGTCTGTGATGCGTTTGATAATGTTTACACCACCGGTGATTTGCGCAGTAATACAGCTGACTTTGACCCCGGGCCTGGAACATTTAATCTTTCTCCAACAGGGAGCTGGGAGGTTTACCTATCGGGGCTTGATGCTGCCGGTAACTTTATGTGGGCGGTCGCTTCGCAAGGCGCTGCAGGCAGTAGTGTTTACCAGCCTGAACTTTCATTGGATGCCTCAGGAAACATTATTCTTATTGGCGTAATTGAAGATGCACCAGCAGATTTAGACCCTGGCATATGTGTCACAAATATCAGTACAAATGGTGTTACGGCTTTTATTGCCAAGTTGAGGCCGGGCACAATTAGCTCATGTGGGCCAACCATCACCATTAATCCACAACCCGCATCTACCACTGCCTGTGTGGGCACGTCAGCAACCTTTACCACAGGTGCTACAGGCACTACCAACATTTTGTTTCAGTGGCAGTTTAGTATTGATGGCTCTTCGTTCACTGACATTATTAACAATGCTGACTATACGGGTGCAACTACCGCTACGCTTTCAATAAATGTTACAAGTTTGGTTGTTGCTGGCTTCTATCGATGTAAAGTCGATGGTGATTTAGCCACTACAGTCTTCTCGAACAACGTAACGCTTACCGTCAACGCGTTGCCTACTGCACCCACGGTTACACCCGGCAGTAGTTGTGGGCCCTTAGCACCAGTTGTGTTGGGTGCATCGGGTGGTAGCAATGGCGAATACCGGTGGTACACAATAGCCACAGGAGGTATTCCGATCGCAGGTGAAACATCGGATGTTTACACTACTCCTTCGATAGACGCCACAACGACTTATTATGTTTCCATCAACAATGGAATCTGCGAGAGTAATCGTACTCCGGTTATAGCAACCATTCATCCATTACCTGCTAAACCTGTTATTACCTCCAGCATAACTGCTGTGGGTAACACCCTTACTATTTGTAGCTCTACAGCACTTACACTCTCAGCTCCAGGCGGGTTTACATCTTATCTTTGGTCGGATGGTTCAACCACTCAACAACTTTCAGTTTCGGCTTCGGGTACATATTCTGTTTCGGTAATCGATATGAATGGTTGTGCAAGTCCTCCTTCGGATGGCTTTGTGATTACGGTGCAACCTAATCCGTGCAGCAATTCGGCACCGGTAATTACGACCACTTCAGCCACCACTACACTTGGTAATTCCGTGTCCATCGATTTATTGGATTTAATCTCTGATGCGGACAACAACCTTGTGTTAAGTTCATTGACTATTCTACAACAACCTGCCAGTGGCGCCCTGGCTTCGCTGAATGGAACAACGCTGCAGATTAATTATGCTGGTAATTCCTTTACAGGAATCGATGTAATCATTATTCGTATATGTGATGCTTTTGGGGAATGTACTACGCAGCAATTGCAAATAAATGTTATTGGTGAAATTGAAATCTTTAACGCAGTATCACACAACAATGATGGCAGGAATGATTTCTTCAAAATCGCTAATATTGATTTACTGGAACCGGAAAACTCAGTAACCATTTACAACCGCTGGGGCAGTAAGGTTTTCGAAGTAGAAAACTACAATGAGCAAAACGCTTTTCGCGGTCTCAATCAAAATGGAAACGAGCTCCCTTCGGGAACATATTTCTACAAAATCCTTCTCAAATCCACAGGAAAAACAGAGACTGGATACCTAATTTTAAAGAAATAAGATATTTTATCCCGTGGCAGAAAATTTGCTATTAGAAGACTGACTTCATCACCTCTTATTTCCATGGCTTGATGCGGTAATCAACAGCATGCATATTATTAATTGCAAAGACTTTGAAAGTTCTCATTATCTACTAGTTTGATGAAGATGGAGGATGATAAAAAAAGAATTGATCCCGTTGACCGATGGATTATCGATCCGTTAAATCGGTTTATTAACAACAGCACGACCAGTGGCATTGTGTTGTTTTCGTCTGCCGCCCTCGCCTTATTACTTTCCAACTCACCCTGGTCGGAAGAGTTTCAACAAGTATGGAAACATCAGGTAAGCATTGGATACGATGAGTACATCATCAGCAAGGATTTACACCACTGGATCAATGATGGCCTCATGTCTTTATTCTTTTTTGTAGTAGGCCTTGAATTGAAACGAGAAATAATTGCCGGGGAATTAAGTGATCCAAAAAAAGCGGCCCTACCCATCGCGGCTGCTATGGGCGGCATGTTGGTGCCGGCTCTGGTCTACCTCATTTTTAATCATTCAGGCGACACGGTGGATGGTTGGGGTATTCCCATGGCCACGGATATTGCTTTTGCTTTGGGAGTACTTTATTTATTAGGCGATAAAGTTCCGCTTTCGCTCAAAATATTTCTCACTGTGTTGGCTATTGCCGATGATCTTGGCGCTGTATTGGTTATTGCATTTTTTTATACGTCCGACATCAATGTTGTTAGTTTATTAACCGGAGCTGGTTTTATGGCGGCTCTCATCGTGGCAAATTTAATAGGCGTAAGGAGTACTATATTCTATGGCATCGTTGGTATAGCCGGGTTATGGCTGGCATTTATCATGTCGGGTGTACATGCCACCATTGCCGGGGTATTGGCTGCATTTACCATACCTGCCAGAGTAAAAGTTTCAGCGGATTATTATAGTCAAAAACTAGAAGGACTTCTTGCCCAATTTAAATCTGCTGAAGTCAATACACTACCCACCGTATCAAAAGAGCAATTCAAAATTTTATCTAAAATTGAAAATTTTTCCGAGCAGGCACTTACTCCGCTGCAACGCCTGGAGCATAGCATGCATCCGTTTGTAGCTTTTTTAATCATGCCCATATTTGCGTTAAGTAATGCTGGAGTAGAATTATCTGGCGATTTCCTTACACAAATTCAAAGTCCGGTATCGATGGGAATTTTCTTCGGGTTATTGGCAGGCAAAGTTATAGGTGTAGTAGGTGTAGTGTACCTCATGCTACATTTCAAGTGGGCCGCACTTCCACGAGGAGTTAACATCTGGCACATGTGGGGGGCAGGGTTTCTGGCAGCCATCGGGTTCACCATGTCGCTCTTTATTTCAGGATTGGCCTTTCGGCAGGAAGAATATGCAGTGCAAGCCAAGCTGGGCGTGCTTGCTGCGTCTATTATAGCCAGCGTGATCGGTTATTTTATTATCCGCATAGCCAACAATAAAGGTCCGGTTAGCCCTTCACTATAAGATTCAATTTTATAATCTTGATAAAGAGTCTGAAAAAGATAGTTAACACTGAAAGGACGGTAAGCAGTTTCTTTTACATTACCAGCCTCACATCATCATGTGATACCTTTATGAACTGATTTTGATCAGATTTGGTGTATGAAAAAACTTTACACCCTCCTCTTCATTCTTACTTCCGTTTCGGTTTTCGCACAGCAAGATCCTTTGTATTCGCAGTACATGCTCAATCCTTTAGTCATCAATCCTGCCTACTCTGGCTTGAATAATAATCTCAATATCATGGTGGGTTATCGAACTCAATGGACGGGCTTTGACGGTCATCCTCAAACCATCAATGCTACAGCGCACACCTCGCTAGTCAATAATAAAGTGGGCCTCGGCATCGTGTTTATGAACGACAAGATTGGAAACATGACCAACACCGAAACCAATCTGACGTTTGCTTACAAACTCAACCTGAATGAAACGACATTTAGCTTTGGCATGCAGGCCGGATTTCAAAACTATCGCACCGACTACTCAGCCATAAATGTATTTGATCAGGGCGACTTCGCTTTTACTGGCGGAGAGCGCGGCACCCGGATTAATATGGGTGCGGGTGCTGTACTAAAAAGCGAAAAATTTTTTCTAGGACTTTCAGTACCACGTCTGCTTCCATCCACTTTTGAAAATGGTGGTCAGCAATTCGAATTGTATAATCAGCATTTTTATCTTGCCACAGCGTATGTCCATTATCTGAATGAACACATCCGGTTGAAGCCCTCTGTGCTTTTACGTGGAGTAAAAGGTGCACCGGCTACGGTTGATGTTGCATTCAATGTAAACTTTAACGCGATACATACCGCAGGCATATTCACGCGCAACTTCAATACATACGGCTTTCTACTACAAACTTTATTAAAAGAACAATATAGGTTTGGCTATGTATTCGAAATTCCAACAGGCAAATCAGTAGGCACACAATTCTTAACGCATGAAATAACATTGGGTGTTCTATTGTCCGCATTTAGTTTTCATGAACGCACCATGAGTAATTTTTAAAATTTAGCCGTATTTGTACGCCATGACACTATATCTACAAATGATCTGGCCTGAGCCTGAGAATTTTAGTATATTTATTCCTCCTCCATTCAAAATTTCGGTATTCAACAGAAAAGTGCATGAACCATGAACTATCTGGATTTTTCATCTTATAGATTTACATGTAAAGCATTTTATGTTCTTCTGTTCATGCTTGTCTCACATAATTTATTGGCACAAGCACCCACCACAGGCGCATCGAATTTTTCAGTGAATAACATTGTAGGCAATGGCATGCGTGCAAACTGGACCCGCGGTAATGGTAGCAGGGTTTTAGTAGTTGCCAGTATAAGTCCTACGTTCGGAGGCACAGGCGTCCCGGCTGATGGAACAGACTATACAGCCAATGCTACATTTGGATCTGGCAATCAAATTGGAGTTAACAACTTTGTAGTCTACAAAGGCACAGGCGCAAGTGTGACCACGACCGGATTAACCAATAGCACTATTTACTATTTCAGAATTTATGAATTTAATGGAACGGGTTCGGGCACTCAATATAATACCATCAATGTTCTCTCGGGAGATGGCACTACATTGTTTCCACCTACCCTTGGGTCTACCAACATGATTGCCACACCGACTGGTAACTCAGCTTCGTTAACATGGACCCGCGGAGATGGAACCCGATCACTCATTATTTTGCAGGTAGGGTCTGCGCCAAGTGATCCAACTCAGTACACAAATTATACAGCCAATGCAAACTTTGGATCTGGCACTGCAATCGGAGCAGGTCGCGTTGTATTTTTAAACTCAACCAACGTAGTTAACGTCACCAACCTTGCTCCTAACACCCAATATTTCTATAAAGTAGTTGAGGCAAACGGACCCAGCAGTCCTGTGTTTGACATCGCAAACGCACTGGTTGGCTCATTCACAACAGGGGGTGCTCCCACAACAGGTGCCAGTAATTTTTCAGTTACCAACATTGTAGGCAATGGTCTTCGGGTAAACTGGACGCGCGGCAATGGAAGCAATGTGTTGGTGTTAGCCAGTTTGAGCCCAACATTTAATGGTACCGGAATTCCGGCCAACGGTACTGATTATGTAGCGAACGCCACGTTTGGTTCGGGCGATCAAATAGGGGCTGGCAACTTTGTTGTATACAGAGGCACCGCTGCAAATGTTACGATCACCGGTATGGTGAATAGTACCAGCTATCACTTCAGACTTTTTGAATTCAACGGGATTAATTTTAATACTGTTTTCAATACCACTGATGTACTTTCAGGAACCGGCACCACGTTGTTTCCGCCTACAGTAGGCTCCACAAATTTAATTGCAACACCTACCGGCAATACTGCCTCCTTAACCTGGACACGCGGTAATGGTACTCGCTCCCTGGTTATTTTACAAGCAGGGTCTGCTACAAGCGATCCGGTTCAGTATACAAACTATTTGCCCAGTACCAATTTTGGTTCAGGCTCATCGGTAGGTAGTGGCCGCGTGGTCTATTTTAATTCCAGCAACGTAGTGAATGTTACTAACCTGCAGCCCAACACACAGTATTTCTATCGGGTGGTGGAGTCCAACGGGCCAAGCAGCCCCGTATTTGATTTGAGCAATGCGTTGGTTGGTTCATTTACCACTGTAGGTGCGCCCACGATTGGTAGCTCTGCCGTTTCCACTTCTAACATTCAAGGAAATCGTTTCTCCATTTCGTTTACAGCAGGTAACGGAACCGAACGTTTAGTCGTGGCGCGGCAGGACAATCCTGTAATCTGGACACCCACAGATGGAGTAGAATATAATGTGAGTTCAGTTTTTGGCGCTGGCGATAACTTAGGCAACAATACCTTTGCTATTGGCAAACTAACCAACAGTTCCATTGCCATTACCGGCCTTACGCCAGCCACCACATACCACTTTGCTATTTTCGAGTTTAATGGCAATGCCTCTAATACTTTTTATTTAACAACCCCGGCACAGGTTTTAACAGGACAAGAAACAACACTCTCACCACCGAGTGTTTCGGCAGGCAATTTCAGTTTTACGAATATCACAGGTTACAATGCAACAGTAAGCTATACTGCTGGAAATGGAAGTGGCCGAATAGTATTGGTACAAGCGGGTTCACCGGTAACCGATATACCGGTAAGTCTGGTGAATTACACGGGGAATCCTAACTTTTCAACAGCCCCCTTGTTGGGCAGTTCTAAAATTGTAGCTGATGGCAGCGGCCTGTCGTTCACCCTGCAATCGTTGCAACCAAATACCACCTATCACTTTGCTGTTTTTGAATACAATGGATCTTCGGGGCCTGTGTATAAACAGGCGGATCCCGGTATAGGCTCATTTACTACCCTTGGAAAACCAACGATATCACCTACTTCACTTACATTTTCAAATATTGAAGGTAACCGAATGACGCTGAACTATACCACCGGAAATGGCTTCGGCCGGATTGTAATCGGAAAGCAAGGATCACCGGTAGATATTTTTCCCACCGATCTGACATCGTATACAGCCAGTACCGCGTTCGGTAACGCAGCTGCACATTTAGGTGGCGGGAACTATGTATTGGAAAATGATCCTGATATCGGAGGAAATTCAATTACGTCAGTTACTGGTTTAAGCGTTGAGCAAACCTATCACTTTGCGATTATCGAATACAATGGCACCGGAACAAATCGAATTTATATGACCAGTGCAGAAGCACTTACCGGAAGCAGTAGCACTTTATCTCCCCCAACCCAACAGGCAACCAATCTTACGTTCTCAAACATAACTTCAAATACGCTTACGGTAAGCTGGATTAATGGAAACGGAAATGCCCGGATTGTTCTCATCCGTCAAGGACAGGCTGTGCAAAGCCTTCCGGTTAATCTATCTAACTATATAGCAAATCCAAGCTATCCTTCTAGTCCAGCGTTAGGCACTTCTAAAGTGGTGTATGACAACACGGGCAATTCCGTAAACATCATTAACATTCCCCCGGGAGAATATCACTTTGCCGTGGTGGAATACAACGGTAGCTCAGGCCCGGTTTACAGAACCTCAGATCCATTAATCGGAAGTGTGAACGTAGGAGATAAACCGATAGTACCGGCAACGAATCTTTCTTTTAGTAATGTTCAGGGAAATTCCATGAGACTAACGTTTACTCAGGGTGATGGAATTTCACGAATGATAATAGCTAAGCAAGGTAGCCCCGTTGATGCATGGCCAGTAGATTTTACCGGGTATAGTGCCGATAATAATTTCGGTAGCGGATCGGATTTAGGGAATGGAAATTTTGTAGTCGGTTCGGGCACCGGTGATGATTTTATCATATCCAATCTTCAACCTGCTACATTATACCACTTTGCCATTGTTGAATTTAACGGAAGTGGAGTAAGTGCATTTTATCAACTTCCTGCTATTGTTGCAACGACCAGTAATTCCACATTGACTGCTCCCACTGTAAACACATCCAACTTTTTTGCAAACAATATTACCGGTAACAGAATGCAGGTAACGTGGACCCGGGGCAATGGTACGGGTCGGTTGATTGTGGCGAAAGCCGGCACACCGGTTGATGTGGTTCCCGCCAATTTAACGAACCCAAATACAATCAGCATTTTCGGCTCTGGTGCGAATCTGGGCAATGGAAATTTTGCGATGTATGATGGTGGTGGGGATAATTTTACAATCTCAAATTTAGAACCAGATGCTACCTATCACTTTGCCTCGTTTGAGTTTAATGGTGCCGGAAGCGGTAAAGTATATCTGACTGATAATGTGGGTCGTGCTTCCTTTACAACAGCTGCCGGGCCTTCAGTAGCTGCAAAAAATTTAAATGTTTCTTCTGTGAATGGTGATCGATTTACACTTTCATTCACCGAGGGCAATGGCACCAGGCGACTGGTTGTTTTGCGCAAAGGTGGACTGGTGAATGAACTCCCAATAAATCTCACCACCTACACCGGAGGTAATTTTGGTACAGGCACGGATTTGGGCAATGGAAATTACGTGGTTGCCTTTGGTGCGCTTACTTCCACTTTTGTAGTAGCTGGATTAGAGCCTGACACGCAGTATGGTGTTGCCGTATTTGAGGTGGATGGCTCGAATGGTAATCAACGCTATCTGGTAAGTCAGTACATCAACCAATTGGTAAGTACAGCATCGGCACCTACCATACCTACCAGTTCACTTCTATTTAATTCAATAGGCAGCACTTCCGTAAACTTAAGCTGGACCAATGGAAATGGAGCCGGTCGAATGGTCGTGCTTCTCCCTTCCCAACCGGTAACATTTCAACCAACTGTGTTGAATTCTCACGGAAACAGTTCGGCCAACTTTGCAAGCGGAACCAATAACCTGCCTTTAGGACATAAACACATGTACCGGGGTACCGCAACCACTGTTACAATTACTAACCTGTTGCCAGGAACAACTTATCATTTAGCATTTTTTGAGTATAACGGAACTGGGCAACCGGTCTATAACTACATTCCACTCACCGGCTTTTTTACCACACTACCTTCCAGCGGAATTGCCATTGGGGGATTTGATGCGATTACTTTCTGTCCTTCACAACAAGTAGATGTACCCTACCTATTTACAGGTTTGCTTGCAGCGGGTAATCAGATTTCTGTAGAACTCTCAGACATCACCGGCAGTTTTGCTTCTCCAACTTTATTGGGGACTCAAAGTACAACCAATGTTTCAGGTTTTGTTACTTCCATTTTGCCAGCAAGTTTACCCGAAGGATTAGGGTATCGGCTTCGGGTTCAATCTACTAACCCAACTTCGGTGAGTGCAGACAATGGGGCTGATCTCCAAATTGTAACTTCTGTGCAACCCACCTTTACGATTGTGGGCGGTCAGGTAAGCAGTTGTGGCACGCCCATTCAGTTAACGACCTCACAACCCAATTATAATTTACAATGGTTTAGAAATTCAACACCTATCGCGGGTGCTACCACCTCCAGCCATTATGCTACTGAAACAGGCGACTATCAGGTTCGCATTGCAGGGGCTTCGGGTGGCTGCCAATTGTTATCTGCATCCACAACGCTTACCATCAGTCAAAAACCTGTGTTTGATTTTCTATTTGATTCATTGCTCTGCGATACGGAAGTACTTGATCTTAGTTCATTAACCCAACCCACCGGTGGCACCTTCATGGGTCCTGGTCTTGTCAATGGAGTTTTTGATGCAGCTTTGGCAGGCATTGGTCAGCATATAATAGAGTATACCTATGTGGATCCTGTTTCACTTTGCTCGTACACCGAATTCACACAGATCCAAGTGGCAGGGTTACCCATAGCACCCACCACGCAAAGCGCATCGGGTTGTCAGCTTACCAATATTCTACTACTTGCCAGTGGAGCAACTGCAACAGAAAGTTATGTATGGTATACTACTGCTACGGGAGGCACGCCTATTGCCGGAGAAACGATCGCCTCGTTTACAGCAACTGCTCTTACCCAAACCACTAGTTATTATGTAAGTATCCTTTCTGCTTCCGGATGTGAAGGACCACGATCGGAAGTAGTTGCAACCGTAACAACGATTAACAAACCAACCATCACAACTACGGGATCTACTGCTTTCTGTGATGGCGGAAGCGTGATGCTTAATGCACCGGCTGGTTTTACCAGTTATGAATGGTCGACTGGAGAAACTACACAAAGCATTACCGTAACAACCGCTGATGATTATACGGTACTTGTGCGCGATGCAGGTGGATGCGAAAGTGAAAATTCTGATCCGGTTACAGTAACGATCAATCAACCACCCGTTACTCCACAAATTTCGGTAGTGGGTGACCTCGCCATTTGTTTGGGGCAATCAATTACACTACGAGCACCCGCTGGCTTTACCTATGGTTGGTCTTCGGGTGAAACAACCCAAGAAATAATTGTATCCACAGCCGATACTTTCTCTGTAACTATCACTGATGTTAATGGATGCTTAGCAATTTCACAACCTGTAGTAACAACGGTAAACACCTGCATCCCCGCTGATATTATTATTTATACAGGCATCTCACCCAATGGAGATTTAAAGAACGATAAGTGGATCGTTGAAAATATTTCTTTAATTCCGGAGACTGCGAAAAATAAGGTAACAATTTATAATCGTTGGGGTAGCCGGGTGTGGGAAGGCACCAATTATGATAATGATAAAGTGCTCTTTACAGGCCTCGCAGAAAATGGCACCGCGCTACCTACGGGTACCTATTTTTATAAAATTGAATTTGATGATAAAAAAAACCGCGCGACATTGACTGGTTATCTAACGCTAAAACGATAGTATAATCTCCACATTAAAATAACATTCTAATAACTCTCAAATTCAAGATTTATTAGCCTACTAAATATCATAGGCAGCGTTCAGAATTCGTGAATTATTTAGTAGATTTGATTTACAGGTTCGGGGTTTCTCCTGAGGTTAGTTTTTCCTTATTTCTGCTCAATTAAGAAAGGGACTAATACATTAGGCTAATGAAAAAGGTATTTTTTTTATTTTTTCTCGCTTTTGCGTGGGCTGTGGAACTGTCGGCTCAAGTACTACCCCCCCCACCCACTATTTCTTCACAACCTGCCACGCCAGTTAGTTATTGCCGCAATATTCAGGCAACAATTCCTTTTTCCGCTTCTGGTTTTGGGCTAAGTTATCAATGGTATAGTAAACCAACCCTGTCATGTGAATTTTGCGAAACTCCTCTTGTAAATAATACCACTTATTCGGGTGTTAACACTAACATACTTCGCATTAATACAATTGGCTTGGCTGCAGGAAATTATTTCTACTACTGTTATGTTACAAATGCCGGTGGTTGGGTTGCTACCACGTTAGTTCAATTTACCGTATTGGCATCAAACGCTCCCAATGCTCCCACAACAACAAGTAGCAGTCGATGCGGGAGTGGCTCTGTTACGTTAGGTGCGGCCGGTGGCGTAGCAGGTCAATACCGGTGGTACACGGTGGCTGGGGGCGGAACACCCATTGCCGGACAAACAGCTGCAACGTATACCACACCGGCTTTAACCGGAACCACAAACTATTATGTTGCCATCAACAATGGTACCTGTGAAAGTAATCGCACGATTGTTACCGCAACCATCAATCCCATACCAACGGCTCCGTCAACAACAGGAGCCAGTCGCTGCGGCAGTGGTTCTGTTACGCTGAGCGCTGCGGGTGGAACTGCCGGTCAATATCGATGGTACACTTTAGCAACCGGGGGCACTGCTATCGCGGGGCAAACCAATTCTGCCTACACAACACCCACATTAACAGGAACTACAAATTATTACGTAGCAATCAATAACGGAACCTGTGAAAGTAATCGCACAATCGTCACGGCTACCATTAATACTCCTCCAACTGCACCATCTACAACAGGGACCAGCATCTGCGGCAGCGGCTCAGTAATACTCAACGCTTCGGGTGGTGTTGCCGGACAATACCGATGGTACACCGTAGCAAGCGGAGGGACTGCTATTGCAGGGCAAACCAATGCTGCCTACACAACACCCACATTAACCGGAACTACAAATTACTACGTAGCTATCAATAATGGAACGTGTGAAAGCAATCGAACTCTGGTTACAGCAACGATTAATACTCCACCAGCCGCACCATCTACAACAGGGGCCAGCATTTGCGGAAGTGGCACTGTTACGCTGAACGCTTCGGGTGGAACTGCCGGACAATATCGATGGTACACCGTAGCAACCGGAGGAACTGCTATCGCAGGACAAACCAATGCTGCCTATACAACTCCCTCATTAACCGGAACAACAAATTATTATGTAGCTATCAATAACGGAACCTGTGAAAGTAATCGCACGATTGTTACCGCTACGATCGATCCGATACCCACAGCACCAACAACAACCGGTGCCAGTAGTTGCGGAAGTGGTACAGTAACGCTCAATGCTTCAGGAGGTGTTGCCGGACAATACCGATGGTACACCGTAGCAACCGGGGGAACTGCTATCGCAGGGCAAACCAATGCTGCCTATACAACACCTACATTAACCGGAACTACAAATTATTACGTAGCTATCAACAATGGAACGTGTGAAAGTAATCGCACGATTGTTACCGCTACCATTAATACTCCTCCAACTGCGCCATCAACAACAGGGGCCAGCATTTGCGGCAGCGGCACGGTAACTCTCAATGCTTCGGGTGGAGTTGCCGGACAATATCGCTGGTACACCGTAGCAAGCGGAGGAACTGCTATCGCAGGACAAACCAATGCTGCCTATACAACACCTACATTAACTGGAACCACAAACTATTATGTTGCCATCAACAACGGAACCTGTGAAAGTAATCGCACGATTGTCACCGCAACGATCGATCCGATACCCACAGCACCAACAACAACCGGTGCCAGTAGTTGCGGAAGTGGTACAGTAACGCTCAATGCTTCGGGAGGTGTTGCCGGGCAATATCGCTGGTACACCATAGCAACCGGAGGAACTGCTATCGCAGGACAAACCAATGCTGCCTATACAACACCTACATTAACCGGAACAACAAATTATTATGTAGCTATCAACAACGGAACCTGTGAAAGTAATCGCTCAATTGTTACCGCTACCATCAACCCAATACCAACGGCACCATCAACAACAGGGGCCAGCATCTGCGGCAGCGGCTCAGTTACACTCAACGCTTCGGGTGGTGTTGCCGGACAATATCGATGGTACACGGTAGCAACAGGTGGCACTGCGATTGCAGGACAAACCAATGCCGCCTACACAACACCAACTCTTACCGGAACAACAAATTATTATGTAGCCATCAACAACGGAACCTGTGAAAGTAATCGAACTCTTGTTACAGCTACTATCAATCCGCTACCAACAGCTCCAACAACAACCAGTGCTGCTATTTGTGGAAGCGGAACTGTGACACTGAACGCTTCCGGAGGAACTGCCGGACAATATCGCTGGTACACAGTAGCTACCGGAGGTACTGCTATTGCAGGACAAACCAATGCTGCCTATACAACACCCACATTAACCGGAACAACAAATTATTACGTAGCTATCAACAATGGAACGTGCGAAAGTAATCGCACGATTGTTACCGCTACGATCAATCCAATACCAACAGCACCCTCAACAACAGGGGCCAGCATTTGCGGAAGCGGTACGGTGACACTCAATGCTTCAGGTGGAAGTGCCGGACAATATCGATGGTACACAATTGCTACCGGTGGTACCGCCATTGCAGGGCAAACCAATGCTGCCTATACAACACCCACATTAACAGGAACTACAAATTATTACGTAGCTATCAACAATGGAACCTGTGAAAGTAATCGCACGATTGTTACCGCTACCATTAATACTCCTCCAACTGCGCCATCAACAACAGGGGCCAGCATCTGCGGCAGCGGCTCAGTTACACTCAACGCTTCGGGTGGTGTTGCCGGACAATATCGATGGTACACAGTTGCTACCGGAGGGACTGCCATTGCAGGGCAAACCAATGCTGCCTATACAACACCCACATTAACAGGAACTACAAATTATTACGTAGCTATCAACAATGGAACCTGTGAAAGCAATCGAACTCTGGTTACAGCAACGATTAATACTCCGCCAGCCGCGCCACCTACAACAGGGGCCAGCATTTGCGGAAGTGGGACGGTTACACTCAATGCTGCAGGTGGAACTGCCGGACAATATCGCTGGTACACGGTAGCAACCGGAGGCACTGCCATTGCAGGGCAAACCAATGATGCCTATACAACACCTACATTAACTGGAACCACAAACTATTATGTTGCCATCAACAACGGAACTTGTGAAAGTAATCGCACGATTGTTACGGCTACCATTAATACTGTTCCATTGGCTCCCGTTACTACCGGCAATTCTTCCTGTGTGTCTGCTTCCCTATTGCTAACGGCAACGGGAGGGTCCAATGGCGAATATCGGTGGTATACCACACCTACGGGTGGTATTGCCATCAGTGGAGAAACCAATGGCACTTTTACTACGCCTGTATTAAGTACTTCCACGAACTACTATGTTGCTCTCAACAATGGAAGTTGCGAAGGACCAAGATCAGTAGTATTCGCTGAAATAAATGCCACTCCCTCTGCTCCAACTACTACCGGGGGATCCCGATGCGGCTCCGGTTCCATTACGCTGAATGCTGCAGGTGCTATCAATGGTCAATATAGATGGTACACCACCAACACCGGAGGCACCGCACTTGCAGGTCAAGTAAATAGTACTTATTCAACTCCTATATTAGACACTAGCACTCAATATTTCGTTTCCATCAGTTTTGGTGCCTGTGAGAGTGAGCGAACAGCAGTCGAAGCTACCATCAATTCAGTTCCAACATCTCCTGTCACCAATGATGTAATTGCCTGCGGCACCACGACCACCTTATTGAACGCGTCAGGTGCACAAAATGGTCAATACAGATGGTATGAAGCAACACAAAATCTTATTCCAGCCCAAAATAATAATGAACTGAATATTGGGATAATTACAACAAGTACTATTTTTTATGTCTCTGCTTTTATAGGCCAATGTGAAAGTCCTTTAGTTGCCATTCAGGTAGTTGTTGATAACAATACATGTAATTCAGCGCCATCCATCAGTCCTAAAACAGAAATTACTGAACCCGGTGGATCCGTTAGGATTGATGTTCTCGCATTAGTGTCTGATCCTGACAACAATATTGATCCGACATCCATTAAAATTATTTCACCTCCAACCAGTGGGGCTAGTGCTTCTGTTGAAGATGGATTTTTAATCATTGATTATAAGGGATTGATCTTCGCGGGAATTGACAAACTTACTATTGAAGTTTGTGATCTGCTGGGTAGCTGTATCCAACAAGAGATTATCATTAGCGTTGAAGGTGATGTAAGAATATACAATGGCATGTCTCCCAATGGCGACAACAAAAATGAAAAGTGGATAATAAAGAATATTGAATCCCTCCCGGAAGCTCAGAATAATAAGGTGAGTCTGTTTAATCGTTGGGGAAATCTGATTTTTGAAATGACCCAGTATAATAATCAGGACCGCGTGTTTACTGGCCTTTCCGATAGTGGTGAGCCAGTTCCCAGTGGCGTATATTTCTATAAGATAGAATTTCTTGATACTAATAACCCTAAACCAACATTAACAGGATACATTACTATTAAAAAGTAAATTTTTTTCGAAATATATCCGTTGATAGACACCCATTCATTCATCTTGCACGGTTCTTTATGTATAGCTAAAAACAAGCTATATTCGTGACCTCAAAAACTATTCACCGCTGAAATATAAACCTATGAAACTACCTGTATTACTTGTGTTATTGATTGGACCGGCTTTTATCATATCTTGTTCGACAGAAAAAAAAGAAACATCCGAAGATACAAAAGCTCCTTCACCCGAAAAAGTTGCTAAAGAATTAACAGGCAACCGCATCGACAATTATTATTGGATGAAGCTTTCTGACGAACAAAAGAACGCAGAGCAGAAAGATGAACAGACTCAAAAGGTAGTCGACTATCTGAATGCTGAGAATGATTACCTCAAGACTAAACTAAAGCACACCGAAGTCCTGCAGAAAAAAGTTTATGAAGAAATCGTTGGTTGCATTAAGCAAACTGACGAATCGGTACCCTACAAAGACAATGGCTACTGGTATTACACCCGCTACGAACAAGGCCAGGAGTACCCGATCTATTGTCGCAAGAAAGGAACCCTCGAAGGGTCCGAAGAAATTTTGTTGAATGTAAACGATATGGCCAAAGGTCATGATTATTACTCGATCACCGGCCTCAGTGTAAGCGAAGACAACAACCTGCTAGCTTATGCAGAAGACTCTGTGAGCAGAAGACGATACACAGTCTATGTAAAAGATTTAAGAACAGGAAAATTAGTAGAAGAACCCGTGCCTAATACGGAAGGCCAGGTAACCTGGGCCAACGATAACAAGACTTATTTCTACACCAAGAAAGATTCAACAACACTGCGTTCGCGCTGGATTATCAAACACAAAGTGGGTTCTTCCTTCAAGAACGACCCAATCGTATCCGAAGAAAAAGATGAAACGTTTTACACGGGCATCTACAAAACCAAATCCAAGAAATTTTTGGTGATCTGGGCGGGTAGCACGCTTACCAATCATTACCAGATACTCGATGCTAATACGCCCGATGGTAACTTTAAAGAATTTACTCCGCGTGAGCGAGGTCTGGAATATTCAATCGACCATTATGGCGATAAATTTTATGTTGTCACTAATCTCGAGGCACAAAATTTTCGCCTGATGGAAACACCTGACTCAAAAACCGCCAAGACCAACTGGAAAGAAAAAATTGCACATCGCAAGGACACCTTACTGCAAGGCATCGAAATTTTTAAGGATTACTTAGTATTAAGTGAGCGCGCCCAGGCCAACACCCTGATGCGCATCATTGAACAAAAAACAGGTCAGCAACATTACCTTAATTTTGGCGAGCCTGCTTACACCATCTATCCGTCCATCAATATTGATTTCGATACACACTTGCTGCGTTATGGATACACATCTTTAACCACACCAAGTTCAACGTACGATTATAATATGAAAACCAAAGAGCGTAAACTCTTAAAGCAAACTGAAGTGGTAGGTGGTTATAATCCTGAAGACTTTCAAACAGAAAGACTATGGGCTACGGCCGAAGATGGTACACAAATACCCATGTCAATCGTGTATAAAAAAGGGATAAAAAAAGATGGCAGCAACCCCACCCTTATCTATGGGTATGGTTCGTATGGGGCCAGCATGGACCCCACGTTCTCCATTACCCGATTGAGTTTGTTGGATCGTGGTTTTGTATATGCCATTGCCCACATTCGCGGTGGCCAGGAAATGGGCCGCCAGTGGTATGAGGACGGCAAAATGTTTAAAAAGAAAAATACGTTCACGGACTTCATTGACTGTTCCGAATTTCTAATTGAAGAAAAGTTTACATCACCCGAAAAACTGTTTGCTTCCGGTGGCAGTGCCGGAGGATTGTTGATGGGTGCCGTTGTTAATATGCGGCCCGATTTATATAAAGGTGTAATTGCCAAAGTTCCCTTTGTGGATGTAGTAACTACGATGGAGGACGAATCAATCCCTTTAACAACCGGTGAGTTTGACGAATGGGGTAATCCAAAAAATCCAGAATCTTATATGTATATGCTAGAATACTCACCCTACGATCAGGTAGTTCCACAGAACTATCCAAACATGTTGGTTACTACAGGCTTTCATGATAGCCAGGTACAATATTGGGAGCCAGCTAAGTGGGTGGCCAAATTGCGTGAGTTAAAAACGGATAACAACACATTATTATTAAGAACAAACATGGAAACGGGCCATGGCGGAACCACAGGCCGGTTTAAAGTGTATGAAGAAATTGCGCAGGAGTTTGCGTTTATGTTGGATCTGGCAGGAATTAAGGAATAGAAAATTCTAATTTGAATTGGGGTGGTCTGCATTTATGTGCGGACCACTTTTTTTGTACATAAGTGTTGTAACATAGATTATAAGTTTGGTGGAGAGGTCATCCAATCAATATTTCCAATACCCACCAGGTAGAAAAAAATTACTTAGTCGATTACACAACTAGACTATTAATGTCTTAAATTACTTTATTAACCCCAAAACCCTTTGGCCCAGCTTGCTGAATTAATTCAACAAACCCTACAGCAGTTTAGCGCCCAGGCTGATCGTGATAACATTACCATAACATTCCATATCCCGGAAGGCATTCCCAACATAAAGATTGAAAACGATGCGATTTCACATGATGTAACTCATCTCCTGAATCACTTATTTTCATTCACTCCTGAATTTGGAGAAATTAATCTTGCCTTTTTGTTGAAGGAAAATCAGGAATGGGTTTTATCGGTTTCGAATTCAGGTATCGCTTTACATGCATACACAGGCGTACTGAAAGGGTTCTTACTTCCCACCCAGGTTTTTGAAAATGGAACAAACGCCTCGCGGTTCGAAATCCAACTTGGAAAAACGCTGAATGGATCAGTGGTTGAGGCCTTTCCCCAAAAGAACACTTCCGAAAATAATTTCTATCTCGAGATTCAACATCGGTTGCGATCTCATTTCAACAAAACTGAAAACCTGTTGGAGGCATTAAAAGGCAATCCAGTTGAAGCAGCCTTTTTAACTCGCGTGAATCGAGTCATTAATGAAAACATGGCAAACGTTCAATTTGATGTAAACCGGTTGGCAGAATTAATGAACATGAGCCGCACACAACTTTTTCGCAGGCTTAAACCAATCATACGCCAATCCGCGTCTGGTTATATTCGTTCACTCAGATTACAGAAAGCAAAGGAACTATTGGAGACAACGGAACATCGGGTTAGTGAGGTGGCTTACCTTACGGGATTTGAAACACCTTCCAACTTCACAAAAGTTTTTGTTAAAACATTTGGGATGAAGCCTTCAGCAATTTCTCGCTACAAGGCATCTGAACCAAATGGACAGGAGAATGAAGCATAAAAGATTATTACCAACAGTATAGTAAGTTCCATATCGGACAATGAGCCAACTCAAAAAAAATAAGGCATTTATAATAGAATATTATAATGCAATGAGCGGGCAGGAAAAAACCCGTGAAAATCTTGAAAAATATTGTGCTGATCCCCGCCTGATTAATTACGTGATGTTTATTGATTCAGTATTTCCCAAGTATGAAGTCTATGTCGAAGAGATGCTGGCCGAGGACGACAAAGTAATTGTGCGAGTACGCTTTCGCGGAATGCACATGGGTGAAATAATGGGATTCCCTCCCTCCCATAAATGGGTAGAATATCCCTTTGTAGTACGCTATCAGATTCAGAATAACAAAATTGTACACAGCTGGGTAATAGCCGACAACCTCGTGTTGGCAGAAGCGGTTGGTATGAAAGGAGTTCCGCCCAAGACTAAAATATAGTTAGGGTGGCTGACTTTGCAACAAATGAACCATCAAACGCAACATCTGAGATAATCCCGGTAGATTCAACGCAGTACATTTGATCATTGAATCAACGGAAAATTCCTTTGAGAGATGAATCAACTAAAAAAAAATAAGGAATTTATTATCGGGTACATCAATGCCACGAGTGGAAACTTAAAAACCCGTGAGTTGCTTCAAAAATATAATGATGATCCAGCCTTGGTGGATAACATTCTGTTTATGGATAGCGTGTTTCCAAAATACGAAGTGCTTATGGATGAAGTTCTGGCAGAAGGAGACCGGGTGATGGTGCGGGCGCGGCTAAAGGGCAAACACGAAGGTGATTTTTTAGGGATTTCAGCCACGCATAAAGAAGTAGAGATCCCTTATGTTGTGCGGTATGAAGTTCACAACAACAAGATTACCCATAGCTGGTTGATTTCTGATCTTCTGATGCTAGTGCAACAATTGGAGATAAAGAGTGAAACAACACATTGACATATAAAACATCAATCAAAAATAATTATAATATGAAATACTCAACTTCAACATCACAAATCCTGGTAATAGGTGCCACCGGATTTTTAGGAATGGAAATCTGCCGACAGTTAACTGCGGCACACAAAAATGTAACCGGATTGGTCCGAAAAACTTCTGCTGAAGAAAAAGTGAATGCTTTAAAACAATTAGGAATTCAATTGATTGAAGGTGATCTCAAAGACCGTTCGTCCATTAAAAAAGCCCTGCAGGGAATTACAACTATTATATCAACTGCTTCCTCCACTTTCTCCCGACAGGACGGAGATTCCATTCAAACCGTAGATAATGAAGGTCAGGCTAACTTAGCGGACGAGGCCATCTCCGCTGGAATTCAACACTACATTTATATCTCGTTTCCCTCCATGCAGGGCGAGTTTCCGTTACAGGATGCCAAGCGGAGAGTTGAAAAGAAATTAGTCTCCAGCAACATGACGTACACCATTCTACAACCTACCTTTTTTGCAGAAGCCTGGCTGAGCCCTGCCGTTGGTTTTGATTACCCCAATGCAAAAGCAACTATTTATGGAGAAGGAAAAAACAAGATCAGTTGGATCACCATCCAGGATGTAGCTGCCTTTGCAGTAGCCTCGGTAGGTAACGCTGAAGTAAAAAACAAAATAATTGAATTGGGTGGACCAGAAGCCTTAAGCCCGTTGGAAGTGGTTTCGTTATTTGAAAAAACAGGCGGTAAAAAATTTGAACTTCAACATGTGCCAGTAGAAGCGTTACAGGCTCAAAAGAATGCCGCCCCAGATGACTTAAGTAAAACTTTTGCGAGCCTGATGTTAAACTATGCTGTTGGACAAGAAATTACTATGGAGCATACACTGAAAGCTTTTCCAGTAAAATTGAATTCAGTAAGTGAATATGCAAAGCGGGTGATGTAGGTTAGATAACCCGTATGATTACAGTTTAAAATTTTCTACTAGTAGGTTAATTTTTTCAGAGCAGTAAAACTGCGGTGGCATTGCCATGTTTAAAAAATTTGAAATACCGCCCGCAACAAATAAGCAAGAGAATGCAACAAATGGGGTAATGAATGAAAAAGAGAAATTCCACTTTTGATAGAGCAAATACAGCCCGGCAAAAAACAATATGAATAAGATGTTTTCTCACTCGCAACTTAAGAACGTATGAATACCATTTACAAAATAATTTCATTTTTGGTTTTTATTTGCGCAGGGCAACAGGCCATGGCCCAAAATTTCATCAACCAATGGAACCTTGCCACTGCAGGTTCTGGTGCTACACAAATATCTTTTGGCACAGAAACCAGTGCTCTGGTTAACTATAACTGGCAGGAAATTTCATCCTGCAGTGCATCTGGCAGGAGTGGCTTAAAACTTACGATCATAAGTGTTCCAGAAGAATCTTCTATTCGTTTTATAATAGCCCCAACCGATTTCTTAAGCTAGGTCTAAACAATTATTTAATTATGAAACTCCTCAAGACAATTCCACTTTTCTTGTTCATTGGGCTGAGCACCTTAACATTAAATGCTCAGTGGGTAGAAAAGAGCAGCGGTATAACTGGAGGACACGTCAACGCATTTCTATCTGATGGCAGTAATTTATTTGCAGGTACAATTAATGGCGTGTACTTATCAATAAACGATGGGATCAGTTGGACTGCGGTCAATGCAGGTATGACAGATACAAGAGTCCGTTCTTTGGCTATAAGTGGCGCAAATTTATTTGCAGCTACCGATGTTGGTATATTCTTATCAACAAATAATGGTACAAGTTGGATAGCCATAAACAACGGACTAACAAACACCAATGTGTTTGCGCTAGCTTTTAGCGGCAGCAACCTATTTGCAGGCACAGCAGGTGGTGGTGTTTTCTTATCTAGCAACAATGGTGCAACCTGGACTGCTATTAATACAGGGCTTACAAACCTTAATATAGCTTCATTGGCGGTTAATGGTGGCAATGTCTTTGCTGGAACGCTTTTTGGTGGCGGAGCTGTTTTTATATCATCGAACAATGGTGTTAGTTGGACGAACACTGGATTAGCAGGTGGAGGTATTTATGATTTAGAAGTAAGTGGTGGAAATTTATTTGCTGGCTCTTTTGGAGGCGGAGTTTCTTTGACCACCGACAATGGAGTAAGCTGGACAACCGTTAATACAGGATTATCAAGTCTTTCTGTGAGCGAACTACAAGCAACTGGGAGTAATTTACTCGCTGCGACTGAGGCGGGTGTATTTTTATCTACTAACAACGGATCTATATGGACCGCAGTTAATAATGGATTGACCCAAAGAAGCACCACAGCATTAGCCGTGAGTGGGGGTAATCTAGTCGCGGGAACACCAGGAGGTGGCGTGTTTCTTTCCAACAATAACGGAGCAAGCTGGGCTGCATCCAACTCAGGATTAACAAACGCTATGGTTGCTGCACTGGTTTCAGACGGTAGCAATTTGTTTGCGGGGGCCTACAGTGGAGTTTTCTTGTCGTCTAACAATGGAACGAATTGGACACAACTGAACGTAGGACTAACCGATACTAGGGTTTACGCCTTGGCTGTAATTGGCAGTAACCTATTTGCAGGAACTGATGGAGGTGGAATATTTTTATCTAACGATAACGGTGCAAGTTGGGCCGCAGTTAATGGCGGACTTACAAATACTAGAATCCGATCCCTGACCAGCATCGGTAGCAACTTGTTTGCAGGAACCTTTGGTGGAGGTGTATTTGTATCAAATAATAACGGTACTAGTTGGTCTTCTATAAACACTGGATTATCAAACCTTACAGTATACACGCTTTTTTCAAGTGGTGGAAATCTTTTTGCCGGAACCTTTAATGGATGCTTTTTATCAACCAATAATGGTGCAAGTTGGACAGCCGTAAATACTGGGATGACTACCTTGCAAATTCGATCACTAGGTGTAAGCGGTAGCAACATTTTTGCAGGTACGGACGGAGGGGGTGTGTTTTTGTCCACAAACAATGGTACAAGCTGGGCTGCTGTAAACACAGGGCTAAGTGTTTTAGGTAGGTATGTGTATGCCTTAAAAGTAACTGGTAGCAACGTCATCGCTGGTACTCTTGATCGAATATATGTGTCCACCGATAACGGTTCAACTTGGGCTAGTGCAAGTACAGGTTTGCCAAACAAACTTGTCCTCGCGTTGGCTGAAAATGGGACTAATGTATTCTCAGGTATGGAAGGCAGGAATGTTTGGGCGCGACCGCAGTCTGAGATGGGAATTACAAGCAACCCCACCATCACATCCTTCGCACCCAATAGCGGTCCCATCGGCACAACCGTAACCATCACAGGCACAAACTTTAGCACCACACCCGCCAACAACATCGTTTACTTCGGAGCGACACGCGCAACTGTTACGGGAGCAACAGCAACACAACTTACAGTTACTGTTCCAACAGGGGCAACGTATCAACCCATCACCGTTCAGGTGGCTGGGTTAAGTGCTTATTCTAGCAAGCCGTTTGTGGTAACATTTGCAGGAGGGGGGAATATTGATGACTGTTCGTTTGCGCCTGCTGTAACAATCGCACCCGTGAATACGCAATTTTTAAACAGGCCTGCCTTTGCCGATATTGATGAAGATGGAAAACCCGATATAATTATTCCGGAAAGTTTAAATAATCAATTTTCAATTTTTAGGAATATAAGCTTTACAGGCATCGTTACTGCCGGTTCGTTTGCAGCACCGGTAAGTTTTGCAACCGGTAATCAACCGCTTGGTGTGGCTGTAGGTGATTTAGACGGTGATGGCAAACGTGATTTGGCAGTGCTTAACTGGACTGCCGCTAAGGTGTCAGTCTATAAAAATCTAAGCACCGCAGGTGCAATTTCGCTAGCCTCTAAAGTAGATTTCGACATCCCCAATTTCGCACACGACATTTCAATTGCAGATATTGATGGTGATGGCATACAAGATTTGGTGCTAACATCTTCTTTTAATGGTTTAACCGTACTCCGCAATACGGGAACTCCCGGTGTTATCAATGCCTCTACATTTGCTGCAGGGATAAATTTCACGACAGGTTCAAATCCTCAACAATTTGTTTTGGGCGATCTGGATGGTGATGGAAAGTTAGATGCTGCGGTTTCGAATTCCGGGGCAAATACAATTTCCTTATTAAGAAATATAAGCACACCGGGTGTAGCTTCTTTTGTAACGCACGTATTGTTAACAACTTCGGATGGAGCTTTTTCTACTGTGTTGGGCGATATCGATGGCGACAACACTTTAGACCTCATTGTGTCAAATATTACAGCCAATACTTACTCCCTCATCCGCAATACAAGTACAGTGGGCACATTTTCGTTTGATCCAAAATACGACTTAGCTTCTATTGCGGGTGGTAATACTGCAACGGTGGGCGATTTTGATGGTGATGGAAAAATCGATCTTGCAACCAATTATGGTAGCACTTCAATCGCTGTCTATAAAAATTTAGCCACATCAGGAATAATAAATGCTTCTTCGTTTAGTTCTCCATTGACGTTTCCGCGTTTGGCTTCATCCGTTCTGTTAAACGGTGATGTGGATGGTGACGGCCGAAATGAAATCATAACTACCGGATTCACGCTTCAGGTTTTCAGAAATGTAATCGGTACAATATCTTCCCCCACCATCACTTCATTCACTCCATCATCAGGCCCGATCGGGACTTCTGTCACCATAACAGGCACCAACTTCAGCACATCTTTTTCAAATACCGTTGAATTTAATGGAGTGCCAGCTACTATCACTGCATCAACCGCTACGAGTTTAACGGTTACTGTTCCGGTTGGCGCAACAACAGGGCCGATTGAAGTAACGATTGGATGTAATACAGTAAATGCAGGAAATTTTAGTATTGGAGAAGTCCCAACGATCATCAGCTTTAACCCTCCCGCTGATCAAGTGGGTGCAACGGTTGTCATTTCAGGAACCAACTTTGATCCGATTGCCGCCAGTAATACGATAAGGTTTAATAGCGTGGATGCGGCAACTCCCTCGGCAGCATCAGCCACAAGCCTTACGGTAATTTTACCAGTAGGGGCTACTACAGGTCCAATTTCAGTGACTACGTTATTCGGTACGGGAACAAGCGCAACCAACTTTGTGGTAACCTGCACACCTCCCTCACCCCCAAGTGCATTTGATATTTCTCGCTGCGGAAACGGAATAGTTACACTTTCTGCAACAGGTGCCATCGGCACACAGGAATATCGTTGGTATGATGTAGCAGGAGGGGGGACTTCCCTTAGTTCACTAGCAAACTTTACTACACCATCACTTCCTATTACCACTTCCTATTATGTTTCCATCATTGACGTTGCCACCAGTTGTGAAAGTAATCGCACGCCAGTGGATGCAATTGTTAACACGTCACCTGCTGCGCCAATAGGCATTGATAACAACGGATGCACTGGAACCAGTATTTCTGTTTCAGCCACCGGAGGCTCGCCAGGTCAATATCGATGGTATACTGCTGCTACCGGAGGAACACATGATGCTGTACAAACGAATGACACATACGCAACACCAACTCTCACCTTAACTGCTTCGTTTTTTGTTTCTATCAACGATGGCACCTGCGAAAGCACCCGCACAGAAGTAATCGCCACGGTGATTCCATTGCCAACAGCACCAGGAGTTCAACCGGTCAATCCAGTTTGCCCCGGATCAAATGTTACCCTTACCGCAACCGGAGGAACCGATGGCGCTTATCGATGGTATGACGGAACCAACCTGCTGCCCGCAGAAGTAAATCATGAGTTGACAATAACTAATCTAGTAACTTCTAAAACATACCATGTTTCAATTTACAATGGCACGTGCGAAAGTACCAGAACGAGTATTACGGTAACTACAAAAATGTGTACAGCCCCAGTAATTTCACCCACTACTACCACGGCTTTTATAGAAGGTTCTGTGAGTGTTGATCTTTGCTCATTAATTACTGATGCCGAAAATGATCTAGACATTTCAACTATACTGGCGAGCGGTTCATTAACCAGCGGGGCTCCTTTTACAATTAGCAATTGCACACTCACCATAAACTATAACGGAGTGCCCTTTCCCGGAACCGATGTATTAACTATTGAAGCCTGTGACTTTACAGGATTATGTACTACACAAAATATATCAATCGTACTGGGGGGCGAGATTACTGTGTATAATGCTATAAGCCCCAATGGCGATGGACGCAACGATGAGTTTTATATTCAATATATAGACATCTTGCCCGAAGCAAAAAATAATACGGTTCAGATTTTTAACCGATGGGGTGACCTGGTTTGGAAAGCCGAAAACTATAACAACACCGAGCGTGTATTTACCGGAGCAACATCGGATGGCAAAGAGTTGCCTTCCGGAACATACTTTTATAAACTTTCATTCGCTGGAAATTCAAAGAACGGATTCATCAACCTTAAACGATAAATTATGAAAAAGATATGGTTCGCTTTAATGGTTGTTATCTCTTTTAATGTCAACGCTCAGCAAGACCCGCTTTATTCGCAATACATCAACAATCCGTTTGTGATAAATCCAGCATACGGAGGCATGACTAACAACCTGAACACCGCAATTAGTTATCGCTATCAGTGGACTGGTTTCGAAGGAAGCCCTTTAACGTTAAATGCCAACGGACACATCTCACTTGCCAATAACAAAATGGGTGCGGGTTTAATTATTCTTTCTGATCAACTAGGAGCTTCCAGTACCAACGAGGTATTTGCAACCTATTCGTATCGGCTACAACTCGATGAAAAGAAAACGCTCTCATTTGGATTACAAGGGGGTGTATCAAATTATCAAACTGACAACAGCGAAGTTACTCCACAACACCTTGATGATCCCCTATTTCAGGGTACAATCAGTAAGACTGCACCCAACCTCGGTGTCGGGCTTATCTTAAGCACAGACCGATACTATTTTGGGCTCTCAGTGCCACGCATGCTGGAGGCAACTTTGCAGCAAGATGACCTTATCTCTTCCCAATATTCCCGACATTTTTATGCCATGGTCTCCTATCTTTTTCTGATAGGCGAGCACATCCGGTTAAGACCATCGGTCTTAGTAAAAGCTGTAGCAGGAAGTCCGGCCTCTATCGATCTGAATGCAGCGTTTATCATACATGAAAATTATCAAGCTGGAATATTGGCACGCGACTTCAACACGTACGGAATTTTTACACAACTTTTGATAAAGGATTCTTTCCGACTGGGTTATGTATTCGAAGTGCCAACAGAAAAATCGGTGGGTACGCGATTTCTAACTCATGAGTTGACGTTAGGTATCAGGTTTAATGCGTTACCATTTCATTCAAACAGTTCCGTTTTTAGTTTTTAGATTCCTTACCTTATCATTAATCCGCTTCACTAACCCCGGTCCTTCATAAATAAACCCTGTGTAGATCTGAACAAGGTCAGCACCGGCATTCAATTTATCAATCGCATCTTGCGGAGTCATGATGCCACCCACACCGATGATGGGATAATTCTTGCCAAGTTTATTTCGCAAAAAAGAAATTACTTCCGTTGATTGCCTGGCTAAGGGCTTTCCGCTAAGTCCACCGTTACCGATAGATGTAACATGTACTTTATCGGTTGTTAATCCTTCACGGGATATGGTGGTGTTTGTGGCAATCACACCATCCGTTTTTGTTTCGACTAAAATCTCAATGACATCATTCAGCTGGGCTTCATTCAGGTCAGGCGCAATTTTTAATAAGACAGGTTTAGCTTTTTCTTTTTTCCCGTTGAGTGCTTTCACTTCATTTAATAACTTTTTTAGCGGCTCTTTTTCCTGCAGTTCGCGAAGGCCCGGTGTGTTGGGGGAGCTTACATTCACTACGAAATAATCAACATACGGATAGAGTGCTTCAAAACAGTATGTATAATCTTCCCCTGCTTTATCGTTAGGTGTGATTTTGTTCTTCCCAATATTGCCACCTACAATGATGTTTGATTTTCGTTTACTGAGTTTCAAAACAGCTGCATCAACCCCGCGATTATTAAAACCCATCCGATTAATTAACGCCCGATCTTTTGGCAGCCGAAACAAACGAGGTTTATCATTACCTGGCTGAGGTTTTGGTGTAAGTGTTCCAATCTCGATAAACCCAAAACCAAACGCAGCTAACTCATCAATCAATAAGGCATCTTTATCAAAACCTGCAGCTAACCCAACGGGATTAGGAAACGTAATTCCAAATAAGGTACGCTCAAGTTTGGGATCTTGTACAGAGAACAGATTTCGGAATAAAACCGACAAGCCCGGTATATAACCAGCTACTTTTAAAATCTTAAATGTTGCATGATGAATAAACTCCGGAGGAAAAAGAAAAAGGAGCGGCCGGATTAAGAACTGATACATGAACTATTTCTTTTTCTTCTTGGCCGGCTTTGGATATTTCTTAAAACCTTTTTGTACTACACCTACAATCAACGTTTGCGCATTGGCGCTAAGCATTTCAATGGTTGCATTAACGCGCCACACCTTCAGGCCTTTTCTGTCATTCAAATCAATTACCAGATTTCCTACTTGATATTCGCGTGAAAAATTTCTTTCCATCGAACCGGGTGTTAAACCCATCGGTCCCACGTTGCTGGCATCACTTTTTGCAATGGATCCTGCCAGGTAAGACACAACCAGGTCAGCTGCAGAATCCACCCGTTTTAATCCTTTCATTTCCAACTCCTTTGTGATTGCCTCTTTTACCCACTTATCAACTTCCTCAGCAGTTACCTGTCGTTGGTCCTTAGGCGTTGTCAATTCACCCTCTCCAAATCTAAATGTTTTGTATTGGGAATAGTCGCGGTTCTTATCATACTCAACTTTAAACTCCTGGCCTATGGCCATGTTTGCGCTGAATAATAATGCAGATAAAACAAAGTGCTTAATCATACAGTAAAGGTAATCAAACTCGTTAGGGTTTTACATAAAAGTTGGAGCATTTTCAGCTGCCTTAACTCCTTGGATGAAACTCCTGAATTACCTGCCGCAGGTAATCCCGATCGAGGTGGGTATAAATTTCTGTAGTTGTAATCGATTCGTGGCCCAGCATCTCCTGCACGGCCCGCAGATCGGCACCGCCTTCAATTAAATGGGTGGCAAATGAATGCCGGAAGGTATGCGGACTTATTATTTTTTTTAATCCAATCCTGGACGCCAGGTCTTTGATAATCATAAAAACCATCACCCGCGATAACTTTTTTCCCCTGCGATTTAAAAAAACGTGACTTTCCGAACCTTTTTGTACCGGCACGTGCACCCGGATTTCTTCGAGATAAATCTTCATAAACTTGAGTGCGTCTTTACCAACAGGCACCAATCGTTCCTTGTTTCCTTTTCCGATCACCCGCAGAAATCCAACATCAAAATAAACGTTACCGATTTTCAGGTCAACCAGTTCAGACACGCGCAGGCCGGAGCAATAAAGAACTTCAAGCATGGCCCGGTTGCGCCCACCTTCAGGTTTTGATAGGTCGATTGCCTCCAGCATTTTCACAATCTCATCATAATCGAGTGTATCGGGCAACTTTCTACCCAACTTCGGACCTTCAATAAGTGCGGTAGGGTCTTTTTCAAGCATTTCCTCAAACAACAAATATTTATAAAACGCCTTAATGCCTGAAAGAATCCTGGCCTGACTGAAAGCACTCATCCCCAACTCATTGATGTATTGCAAAAAGGCTTGCAAGTGTTTTACGGAGATGGCCAGCGGACTAATGCCTGCATATTTCATCTCAATGAATTGCGCTAGTTTTTCCACATCGCGCACATAGGCTTGAATAGAATTACCAGAAAGTGATCGTTCAAGTTTGAGGTAACTTTCAAAGTGTTTGATATGACTTTCCCAATTCTTCACTGCACAAATGTGCAAATTATTTAACTTGTGGCATGAAGATACAAATCATCAACGGGCCGAACCTCAATTTGCTGGGCAAACGCGAACCTGAGACCTACGGCAATCAATCTTTTGAAGACTATTTTGTTCTGTTAAAATCACGCTTTCCAACTGTTGAACTTCACTACTATCAGTCCAATGTGGAAGGTGAACTCATTAATAAGCTTCATGAAGTAGGTTTTTCTTTTGAAGGTATCATTCTCAATGCCGGAGCCTACACGCATACATCAGTAGCCGTTCACGATGCCATTGCGGCAATTAAAACTCCGGTAGTGGAAGTTCATATTTCTAACGTTTATGCCCGCGAAGAATTCCGACACAAAAGTCTGATCACCTCAAAGTGTGTTGGGTTGATTACCGGGTTTGGTATGGAAGGTTATGCCCTGGGGATTCAATTCATTCAGAATTCCAAAATCTAAATTTTAAACTTTGGATACTATTTCGCTAAATCCATGATCTCCTTCTACCCCGGTCCTTCGCGCGTCTATGATGAAATTCCATCTTACGTAAAAGATGCGCATAAGAAAGGAATCCTGAGTATAAATCACCGCAGCGAAGAGTTTGTTGCGATCAGCAAAAAGACGGTATCCCTACTCAAGGAAAAACTGAACATTCCGGAAAGTTATAGTGTCTTTTTTGCTACGTCAGCCACCGAGTGCTGGGAGATAATAGCTCAATCGCTGATTTCAGAAAGCAGTCTTCATATTTTTAATGGTGCCTTTGGTGAAAAATGGTTTGACTATACCCACCGTCTTGTGCCTGGTGCCCAGGCGTTTCCATTTGACCCGGAATCAAAACTGGACATCAAAAAAGTGCCATTAAAAAATCAGGAGGTGATCTGTATTACGCAAAACGAAACCAGCAATGGCACAGAAGTGAACAACAAGCTGATTGCAACTATCCAACGAAATAATCCACGGGCTTTGGTAGTGGTGGATGCTACATCCTCGATGGCGGGCATTGAACTAAATTTTAAATCAGCCGATGTCTGGTTTGCTTCTGTTCAAAAATGTTTTGGGCTACCTGCTGGCCTTGCCGTGATGGTTTGTTCGCCACAGGCCATTCAATACATGAAGTCCATTAACGAAAAGAAGCACTATAACAGTCTTGCGTTTATTGATGAAATGATGAATAAATGGCAAACGAATTGTACACCCAATGTGCTCGGCATTTATTTGTTGATGCGGGTACTAAAAAAGAGAAAGTCGATGGCCCACATTCATCAGAAAACAATGACCCGCGCTAGTGCCTGGCAAAAGTTTTTCAGAGGCGCTAAAAATTTAAAACTTTATATTAAAAATCAGGGTGTGCGCTCGCTAACGGTACTTACGCTTACCGGCCATCCCGAACGGATTACAGAAATCAAGACGCTGGCAAAAGATGCTGGTTTGTTATTGGGCGAAGGATATGGTTCATTAAAACCTACTACTTTCCGGATCGCCAATTTTCCAGCCATCCGGAATTCGGAGATCAAAAAGCTGAAGCAGTTTCTCGAAAAATATAAGTGATAGCGGGCTTCGCCACTTACTAACTAGATCGATACGCCATCTCGTAAACAGACTTTACATGCGGTCCGAGAAATACCCTTGCATAAATCCGCATAATGGCTAAACCATCAATTATAAAACTGAGAGCTGTAAACAAAGCAAGCAATACCTGATCTTCATGAATATGTGTGAAGATTAAATCCTCACCTACAAATGTAGGGGTAATCGGAAATCCTGAAACCCCAAGGCAGGCCAACAAAAATGCAAATGCCAATTTGGGATGCTTGTAAGAGTATCCCCTAAACTGATCCAGATCAATAGAGCCTTCACGGGATTTTAACATGCGTAAAATAAAATATCCAAACATTCCAAAAACAGCAATGCCGCTTAGGTAAAGAAGTGTATGCTTGAACTCAAAATGTTCATTGAAAGAAATAGAAAGCGCTACCCAAAAGTGATTCAGAATAACCAATATCCAACTCATGCGTGCATGAATGCGTTCGGTAAATGATTTCAGCACCATCAACAATCCAATAATTGAAAAAAGTAGCGGCAGATAGTCGTGTAGCTCCGATGGCACATACTCCTCATAATAAAAAAGTAGCGCACCGGCTATGTAAGCGGGAATAAAAAATCGAAGCACTTTAGGGGTAGTTAAATAGCCTAGCTTTTTTCCTGCCCACTTAATCGGATTCCAGAGATACCGATACATAAACGAATCGAGATTCCATTCTTGCAAACACAACATGTAAAGTGAGTACTCAAGCTTTTTAGGGAGTGAATCTTTGGCAGCTTGTTTATGGGGTATAAAATTATAGAACTGCTCACGAATCTGGTAGCTGACAACCGAAGGTGACACCAGCAATTGGTAGGTTCTTAAAAATGCATTTCCGGCAAAATGAAACAACGCAAGGTATTCAAACCCGGCAGCAACCTCTATAAAGATAATTCCAATCTGCGCAATGGATGCATAAGCAATCTGGCTTTTCACGGATGATTGCACACGAGCAATTCCTGTAGTAACCAAACTTGTTGTTAACCCCAGAAGCCCGATAAGAATTCTAACAGAGAGTTGATGCTCCCAGAAAGGAAATGTTCTGAGTAAGATAAACACTCCCATATGAACCGAAAGAGAGCCATAAAATATGGCACTGGAAGGTGTCGGTCCTTCCATCGCCCGCGGAAGCCAGGTAGAAAACGGTAGCTGTGCGGATTTAGCAGCAGCGGAAATTAAAATCATCAGCGAAATAAAAATGCCAATCCAGCTATGACCTTGCAGGTGCTCATGCACAAGCTCAACATTGTTGAGCTTTAGAAAGGTGATGTTCTCATGAAACAAGTGATGGCTCATCCACATGGCGAGGATGAGACCCACATCACCAACACGGTAAATAGAAAATACTTTTACCGCATTCTTTACCGGCAGGTAGCGGTCGCGGTAAAAGGCAATCAACAAAAAGGATGAAATGCCCAGCACCTCCCAACCCATAAAGAGAGTTTCGAGATTACCTGAAAAGATCGTGATGTTGTAGCCGAGATAGAAAAATAAAATTGTGTTGAAGAATCGTTTATAGCCAGTTTCGCGGTGCAAATAATAACGACTATAAATCGTAACCAAAAAGGTAAGTAGCGAGCCGACAAAAAGGTACGTTGCCGTAATCTTATCGAAATAGAAATCCACAAAAAATTCATAGTCCGAGGTTTTGAATAAGGTAATTTCCTTCAGATTCAGCGTGGGGTGTCCATGCCACAACCAGTACAAGAGAAAAATCTGAAAACTAATCATATGCAGACCTACTATTCCAAAGGCCGTCTTTGATAAGATGTTTTCCTTATGACCAGGGATAAAAAGACTAACCAGAAAGCCGAGCAGGGGTAGTAAAATAAAAAATTGAAGAATTGAATTCATACGAATTAGGCAATCAAATGAACAGGAATATTTTCAGCGTGTGATTCAAGTAAGGTTGTAAGGTCATCCACTTTTTCGATATGATCCTTGAGGATTATGTATTTTGAAAAAGTACCGTCTTTAAAATGATAAAACTCATTCGTTACCGGATGCATCACTACCAAATGAACCCACTCGTTGATAAACCACTCGTAGGTTTCGGATGATTTCTGAATTGCCTTTAATACCACCTCCGGAAAATGTTCCACGATCATAAGCAAACGTACAGGGTCATGTACTTCAATCATCTGGCTGGGAAGGCCAGGGCGAAGGTCACCATCAATACCATTGGCCACTCCAAAAAGACCCATTACATTGTGTGGTAGCTTTGTGCCCGCTCCCAGTTTTTGATTATCTACACGCGAGAAAAAATATTCTAGGTTGATTCCGCCACAAACAGGAGCTGCGGCTTTCAAAATAGTAAATAAATAATCTCCTTCCGGGTCAACCCGATAATCAAAAGAATTAAGAAAGGATCTGCGGTCCAGAAACAAGTGTTTGGTTAACGATCGTCTGCCAATTACACAAAGAGAATTAGTGGCGTGGTTTAGTTCGGGTCGGGGTTCAAAAAGTGAAACAGAGCGTACCCTGATTTTTTCATGAATTTCTTCAGGACTTAAATCAGTATCTATTGATTCAAAACGCCTTGATCGTTCCTTTGCATTTAGATCCAGGGCTCGTAGAAATACTTCCTCATGTACTCTATGATTTATTTTATTCGAAGGTGAAAGAGAATCCTCATCGAAAAACATAATCTCATCACGTGTTGTATCGTGCAGGCCACCCACGAATTGCGTTGTCGCTGGAATATCAATGCCTTTGGCACGAAGGGCTGTCCGCACCGATGGGTGATTGGCCATGTGGCAAATAACGCGTGAGTTTACCGATCCCGCACGACCTGAACAGGCACCACAATCATAGGCTGCATAGTGGGGGTTATTAACACTGCTGGATCCATGACCGATTACATAAATAAGAGGCGCAAAATCTTTTACCAATCCTATGCTTCGAAGCAATCCCTCAACACGCGTTATCATTTCGGGAATGGTGAACCCAATCTGCAAATCATTTTCACGATGATGCAGAGATTTATTTTCGATAGTAAGCTGTGACTCTTTCTCCATATGCCGGAAAGAAGAAGCCATAGCCGGGCTTACAGAAGGTTTGAAAATGTTGAGAAACAATTGAAAGGCCGACCAAAAACCTAGCGTCTGCGCAATCAACCAGCCGCGGAAAAGCGAATGTGTATTTTTTGTAAAGTGAACATCCTTTTTACGTTTCCTGCGCACACCTACTTCCTTGATTAAATATTTTGGTGTTACCGGTGCCGGACACAATTTGGTATAAAACTTACCATGGTCAGGCTGAAAGTAAAACTCTACTCCAAAAAAACCGGGTGTACCAAATGTTTCACAATTCGGATCGACAATCTCCAAATAGCGTCTGAACGAACACGAGCGGTCGTCTATACAAAATAGAGATTGAAACGAAGTACTTGCCGGCTTATTGAATTCCTTCTTACTACTTTGAAGTCCCTTCAACACTTCATCGTAATACGTCCACTCAAAGGCTGCTTGCCACAGGGTAGTAACTTCGTCTAACTCAGTCACGGGCACATCGGCAAAAAGATCAACTGGCCGCATCTGCATTACCTTACTTAAGGGCAACCAGTTTTCACCAAACTGACTATCAAGCGCATCAATTTCCATCAATAGTTCGAACGTAATGAGATCGTGCAGCGAAATTTTCTTGTGGTCGAGCAATGTTTGTGGTTGGTCTTCTACCGCTGATACCATTCCCGACCAACCCTGATGTGCAAATTGCTGATCAAAAAGATATTGTTTGTAGAGCGATTCATCCCCAACCAGCAGTTTCAATAAAAACTTCATATCGGCTTGTCCGCCCAATAAAAATTTGCGAGCTCTCGATCGTCTGAAAAAACTGGTGAAGCTACCTCGTTCCATTTCCCGTAGGGAAGCAATGAGTCCTTTGTTCCACACAGGAAAATTCCACATGGAGATTCCCTGATCCAGATAAGAACATAGTATGCGGAACAAGAGTGGGTGCACCAGTGAGTCAAGGTCAACTTTGTATTCCCGTTTCCAACTGGTGCGTAAGGCACCAATGCGGGGATGTTGCCGGTGATACTGCTCCGAAAGCAACTTAGATTTCCATTCACCAACATGATCAATCCCGTGGTGTTGAATAATTATCCGCTCCAGTACTTTATCATTAATGCGACCTGATGCATAAAGTGCCCTGTATTCCTGTAGTGAAAGCGATACACGATACCCAAGTTTGGTAGAAGCGTTATAGATCGCAGTATCGAACTTAAGATTTTGAAAAGCATGCAAGGTATTGTGATGAACAAAATCCATCAACGGGGCTTGCGCTGGTAAATAGTGTTTGAGCTCATGAAGAACCTCATGTTCATTAAAGATTGTTTCGCTGACTTTCATGGTTGTGTGGAAAGATTACCACCGTTTAATTCTTGATCGAACTGGCGAGATCCTGCAGGATCTAAAATAAATGAAAGTCTGAATCAGACGAGGATGGCGCACTTGGCGAGATAACGTGGGGTGCCTTGAAAATTATAAGAACCTTGATCGAAGCAGTAATTTTTAGCATTTTCAGGAGCCACTAAAAAAATTTCCGCAATCACATAAAGAAGGGGAAGCTGAGTGAGCATTTGATTTGTACCCTTTTCTTCTTTTTCCTTTTCTTCAAATAAAAGTTGTGAATCTGCCTTGCTGGGAATTCCCGAGGTTTTGGTTAAGCCAACTCTTTTAGAATTAGCATCAGTGAAAGTATGTACCGAACGGATTACCCCAGGGGCAACCAAGAAGAAAACCAGCATTATACTGGTAAGGGTTCGGATGCCTTTTCTTTTGTTCATAAAACACAAAGGTATAATTTTCTGATTTAGCAAAAGAATGACCGATTGAGGAAATTTAGTGGAAGGTCTCTTTAAAGAATGCATCCGATCCAATTAACTTTCAAAACAATCGGTTGTTTCAGGAAAAGGACAGCCACATTAGGAAGATTCAGATTTTATATCAGACCTTTGTTAAAACCCGGTTCAATGCCTTTTCGGTATAGCAAGATTTTAAGACTCTTTGCCATCCTGCTTTTCAGTTTTGAAATGTTGGCGCCTGCGGTATTGATGGCAACTCCGGAAACATACACGGAAAGTCTCTATACCAAGACCCTGAACAAATCGGAGCAATCCATCGATTTCTTAACACATCTCATTTTTGAAGAAGTAAACAGCGAAGAGCGCGAAGGCAAAAATGATTCTGTGGTCGGGATAAGCTTTATCGAGCTTTTCAGTGAACTTCAAAAATTTGAACCCATACGAGTAACATGGTCTCTTCCTAAAGAGCACTTTGATACACAACCGCCCCTCTTTACCCTGCATCGGGTACTTCTGATCTGATTTTTGTTTTCAAAATTCACAGCCACTCGCTGTGGATAGATTGACTCCTGAATAAAAGGAGCAAGACTATTGCTCGTTTGAAATAATTTATCAACCGTGTCTGATATACAAAGGCACACGACAGAATCAAAAATGAAAACAATTGCTATTCCTAAAGACGGACTTGAGGGATTTAAACAAAACTGGACTGCTGATGCAGTTTCTGGTTTCATGGTTTTCTTGCTGGCATTGCCCCTGAGTTTAGGGATTGCAAAAGCCAGTGAATTTCCACCCGCCATGGGTGTACTCACCGCCATGGTAGGTGGTTTGTTTGTAAGTTTTTTTGCCGGCTCAAGACTCACCATAAAAGGTCCTGCGGCCGGGCTTATTACAATTTGTGCCGGAGCGGTTACTGAATTGGGCGGAGGGGCTGAAGGTTGGAAGTTAGCCCTCGGGGTAATTGTTGTAGCTTCTATTATTCAAATTGGATTTGGGTATCTTAAGTTTGGTTCACTCAGTGATTTTTTTCCACACTCGGCCGTGCATGGTATGCTTGCCGCGATTGGCTTGATTATTTTCTCAAAACAAATTCATATTCTGTTGGGTATCGATCCTGCCCTACTGAAAGGGAAAGAGCCTTTAGAACTTTTTCAAATGATTCCAGACTCCATCATTCATGAAGATCCGCGGGTTACTTTTATTGGCATACTTAGTCTGATCATAATTTTTGGTCTGCCTTTACTAAAAGGAAAGTACACAAAAAAAATTCCGGCACCGCTGGTGGTATTACTTGTCACCATTCCCCTGGCACTCGTCATGGACTTCAAACATACAGAGCCCGCTTTTGACATGGTGAGTATTGGCGACTTTTGGGGAACCCTCGGATTGAACGCTGACTTTTCTGCCATAGGAAGTTTGGTGTTCTGGAAATACGTTATCATGTTTCTTTTCGTCAACAGCCTCGAATCGTTACTAACCGTGAAAGCCATTGATGGATTGGATCCCTGGAAACGAATCTCAAATCCTAATAAAGACCTGATGGCCGTGGGCGCTGGAAATGCACTGTCTGGCTTACTGGGAGGGCTGCCCATGATCTCCGAAGTAGCGCGTAGCTCGGCAAACATTTCTTTCGGTGCCCGCACCCAATGGAGTAATTTTTTTCATGGGCTATTTTTATTGATAGCGATGTTGTTATTTATACCCATCATTGAAATGATACCCAACACGGCATTGGCAGCATTACTGATTGCTGTTGCTTACCGGCTTGCCTCACCCAATGAATTTTTTAAGACCTATAAGATCGGATCCGAACAACTTTTCATTTTCATTGTAACCATAATTGTTACAGTCTCTACCGATTTGCTGGTTGGAGTAGGTGCTGGCATTCTCATGAAATTCTTTTTTCATGTACTTAATGGAGTTCCGTTGCGAAGTCTATTCAAGGCACACTATGAATTGAGTGAGCAAGCCGATGAATATTTCATTAAGATTAAAGAATCGGCCATTTTTTCTAACCTGCTTGGATTCCGAAAAGCTTTTGAACCTCTCGACCGGAGAAAAAAAATCGTAGTTGATTTTTCGGAGGCCCATTTTATGGATCATAGTTTTATGGAATACCTTCATCACCTGGAAGAAGAATGTGCCTATGATGGTGGTTCGCTGGTGTCCGTTGGGTTCGATCGGTTTAAACCATTTTCTAATCACCCACTTGCCTCACGTAAATTTTCACTTGAGCACCAAAATAAAATTGAAATTAAACTTAGTCCACGACAATTGGAGTTAAGAAAGTTTGCTGAAAACAACGAGTGGACTTATTACCCACAAAAAGCCAGAATTGCTTTGAAGTATAAAGACTTTCCGTTGCACAATGGCCACAAGATTCCGTACGAAGAGAATATCCTATTCCAATACATTGAACATGCCAGGCTTGAAGCCTCCGACATAACACTGATAGAAGGAGCGCGTCAGTCACAGCAGGAATTTCAGATAACCATCATCCAGGCATCTGAAACCAATATGCTGATTCCCGATTTCGCTCTCGAGCCAGAAGGCCTTTGGTCTAAATTATTTGAGAGTGTTTCGGGAAAAGACATCGATTTTGACAACCATCCGAAATTCTCAGAGAAATATTATTTGAGAGGCCCAAACGAAAGTGCTGTTCGTGAATTCTTCACAGAATCGATTATACAGTTTCTTGAAAACCGGGAAGATATGCACATTGAATGCCATCGCAATCGACTTATCTTTTATAAGAAACGAACTATATCGGAGCCGTCTGAAATTCTGTACACCGCTAAATTTGCTGAAGATTTTATTTCCCTGATCTACCAAAAGGAAGCGCAAGCTGTATAAAAGAAAAATGTGAATTAAAGATTCACTGCTTATTTTTATCCAAAAGTTATAGGCTATGAACAAAATTCTTGCTTCCATGATCTTTCTATGCCTTTGCAGTTTTGCGCAGGCCCAGGAGAAATCAAAAGAAATCAATGAACTGAAGCTCAATCTCAATGATGATGGTAGTCATTATTTCAAAGCCACCTTCCTCAATCAAATTTGGTTTAGATATAACCACAGTAACCCGGGAACACAGGTGATGAGTAAGCCCGCTAATGAAACATTTGATATTGGACTGCGAAGAACGCGCATTCAAATGTATGGCCAGATCTCGGATCGGGTATTTGTCTATTTTCAATTCGGGCAAAATAATTTCAACTACCTGTCTCAAAATGCAGGCAACCGGAAGTTGCAGGCATTCTTTCACGATGTTCTCGGAGAATACCGGGTAAGCAAGGGAAATGAAAAACTTATTCTGGGCGGTGGCCTTACGGGAACCAATGGTCTTTCCAGATTTACTCAACCCGGTGTAACCTCCATCATGACTATGGATGTACCGGTATTCGCGCAAGCTACGGTTGACCAAACGGATGAGTTTACACGAAAGCTAAGTGTGTATGCCCGTGGCCAGGTAGGTAAACTGGATTACCGCTTAATACTTAGTGATCCTTTTCCGATTACTACCAACGGTGCTCCGCTACCTCCGTTGTCAGCGAATGCTACTTTTTCACAACATGGCCATCAAAAACAGTATCAGGGACTATTTATCTATAACATTTTTGATAGCGAACCACACACAACACCTTATATGGCGGGCACCTATTTAGGCAAAAAGAAAGTACTAAACCTGGAAGCTGGATTTATTACTCAAAGCAATGCCACCTGGACACAAGAAAGTGTAGACACCACCTATCATTCCATGAACCTATGGTCAGCTGCAGTATTCTATGACGCACCTGTTAACGCAGAAAAAGGAACAGCCCTTAATGCGTATGTCGGATACTATCATTATGATTTTGGTCCGGGATACCTTCGGTATAATGGAATCATGAACCCCGCTTCGTCTGTTAGCGGACCGTATCCGGCAGGAAGCCAGGGAAATGCATTTGCTATGTTTGGAACCGGAAAAGTCTGGTACACACAAGTAGGATATCTGATGAAGAAAGATTTGTTAGGTGAAAGCCATGGCACACTTATGCCTTATGCGTCACTGCAAAGCGCCAGCTATGATCGGCTCGATAAACCCATGAATGTTTATGATGTTGGCGTTAACTGGCTGATAAATGGTCATACCAGCAAAATCACAATCGACTACCAAAGCAGACCTTACTATGAGCAACAAAGCGCGGAGTTAATCCGAAGCGGCAGAAGAAATCAGGTGGTGGTACAATACCAGATTTTCTTTTAGTCAACCTAAGTGCCCTGCTTTATAAAATAGGACACCTGTTTTATTTCTGCTACTTTTGAAGTTCAATTACTCCAATGAACTTCAAAGAAATTTTCTCGGTATCGCTGATCCTATTTTCCGTAATCGATATTATCGGAGCCATTCCTTTTATTATTACCATTAAAAAACGTGAGGGAAGAATCCACGCTGAAAAGGCCACCATTATTTCAGCCGTGCTTATGGTCGGCTTTCTTTTCCTGGGTCAATCCATCTTAAAACTTTTTGGGCTTGATGTAGAATCTTTTGCTGTAGCCGGTGCTATTGTAATCTTTATTGTGGCGATGGAAATGATTCTTGGCATGACCTTGATTCGGGACGATCCGGATTCGCATGGGTCTGGTTCCATAGTACCGTTGGCTTTTCCACTCATTGCCGGAGCCGGTACACTCACCACCATTCTTTCGCTGCGTGCCGTATACGATCAAACCAATATCCTTATTGGTATTCTGCTTAATCTACTTTTTGTCTACTTAGTGTTGCGTTCCTCATCGTGGTTGGAACGTAAACTCGGCAAATCAGTTTTTGCAGTCTTGCGCAGAGTGTTTGGTGTAATTCTGCTGGCCATTGCCGTAAAGATTTTTAAAGATAATGTGAGTTTCGGATGATTCGTATTTTCACAGACGGAGCAGCGCAAGGCAATCCGGGACCGGGCGGATATGGCACTATTTTGAAATTCAACAACCATGAGAAAGAACTTTCGGACGGATTTCGCCTGACCACCAACAATCGGATGGAGCTGATGGCTGTGATTATTGGCCTCGAGTCTATCAAAAAATTTGGAATCCCGGTAACTATTTACTCCGACTCGAAATATGTAGTGGATGCGATTGAGAAGGGTTGGCTGTGGGGTTGGCAGAAAAAGAATTTTGCAAAAAAAGCGAATGCGGATTTATGGCAACGGTATATTCCCCTCCATCATAAATTCAAACCCAAATTTGTTTGGATAAAGGGGCATGCTGGCCATGCGGAAAATGAGCGGTGTGATCAACTAGCTGTAGCAGCAGCCTTGAGTGATGATTTACAGATTGATGCATGGTATGAAGAAAATCAAACCAAGCAGGAGTAGTTATTTGTCTAATCGTGTATATTTCGCCAACTAAACCCTTTGCTTTGGATACAGAACCTATCTCTATTCATTTCTCATCTGGCAGTCTTACCATTCTAAATATTTGCCTTGCCATTATTATGTTTGGTGTGGCGCTCGATATTCAGTGGTCACACTTTACTCAGTTGATGAATCAGAAAAAAACGGTAGCTACCGGATTGTTATCCCAGTTTGTTCTGCTTCCCTTACTTACCGTGCTTCTTATCTCCGTTCTTCCCATAAGCACAGGCATGGCGCTGGGCATGTTATTGGTAGCATGTTGCCCGGGAGGGAACGTATCCAACTTCTTTTCTCAATTAGCGCGAGGTCATGTTGCATTATCTGTAACATTAACAGCTTTCTCATCGCTGGCTGCTTTTATCATCACCCCTGCTAGCTTTTTTGTATGGGCCACATTAGTTCCTTCACTATCAACCGAAATAAAAAATTTTGAAATTGACTTTATTTCGCTTCTTATAAACATGGTTTCTATCCTGCTCATTCCATTGGTGACAGGCATGTTGGCTAACGCTTACCTTCCATCCTTCAGTAAAAAAATATCCGGTATCATTCGGTTCCTCTCAATGATTATGCTGACGGGCTTTATCGTGGTGGCCGTACTGAATAATCAGGATGGCTTTGCCGCCTATCTGGGTGATGTATTCTGGATTGTATTATTGCATAATGGTCTTGCTTTATTGACTGCCTATTATTTTAGCGCTGTGCTTAAAAACGAAGAGGCAGTAAATCGTACGGTTGCCATCGAGACGGGAATTCAAAATTCTGGTCTCGCGTTAATTCTGGTTTTTAATTTCTTTGACGGTAGCACAGCGATGGCTGTAGTTGCAGCCTGGTGGGGAGTCTGGCATCTGATTTCCGGTTTTGTCTTTTCAGCCATCATGCGAAGACGAACATTTCCACAAGTCATTCAATCCTGAGAAGCCTTTGATCCAGAAAATAATTTACTACACCTTAAAAAATTACTGCCGGATAGCAGTTTGGTTTTATTTCAGTCGATGGCAAATTCATAAACTATCCCCTATCCCGGATGGACCGGTAATTTTTGTAGCCAATCACCAAAATGCTTTTCTGGATGCGATCCTGATGATCTGTAGTATGCAACGTGCGCCCTGGTCGTTGACCCGCGCCAACGTTTTTGATAAACCATTGGCAAAGAAATTTTTAACCACCATTCAAATGTTACCCGTCTATCGTTTTCGTGATGGCTTTAGCACACTGCGAAAAAATGATAAGATGATTGATAGCTGCGTAAACATTTTGAGTGAAGGAAAATCCATCTTGATTTTTGGAGAAGGTAATCATAACTATCATTATTATCTCAGAGACTTACAAAAGGGGTTTGCCCGTATTGCCCTCGCTGCCGAAGAAAAGTATAGCTGGAAATTGGGTGTTAAGATTGTTCCCGTTGGGATTCAATACGATTCACATGACGACTTCCGGGCGCCTGTATTAGTAACTTTTGGCAACCCGATTTTAGTAAACAATCATGTGGAGCCCGCTAAAACCAATCAGGAGAATCTGGACATCCTTTTGAGAAAAACGGCCGATGAACTTAAGACTCTGATTCTGAATATCAATCCGGATCAGTACGAAGAAAGAGTAGCTTACCTGAAGGCAAATCGCCAGCAAAAAAAAGATCTAGTCGAACAACTAAAATCTGATCAGGCAATGGTGGATCAATACCAACCCACAGGATCTCTTCATGCCATTAAAAAACATACCAAAAGCCGGTGGGCAAATCCAATTTTTATCTATCAATACATTAATCACCTTATACCAGGATTGATCATTCATTGGGTTTTGAAGAATAAAGTTTCCGATCCGCAATTCACCGGCTCGTTAAAATATGTTTTAGGAATGGTACTGTCGCCCATCTTTTATCTGATTCAAACGGGTGTATTTTTTGCAATTTCCGGCTCAGCTTTGATTTCCGGAATTTACTTCCTTTCGCTCCCAATCAGTGTTATTCTCAGGCGTTAGTCTCGCGCTCAACAAGACTGATTCCTAACTTTGTGAGTTCCTGCAATACAGGATCATAAATTTCTTTTATCACGGGAATGAGTACTCCCCTGCTCAAAATTTTTCCTTGCAGCAATAATTTTGTTGCAATCGCCAGTGGTAATCCTACAGTTTTCGCCATAGCTGTGTTGATTTCATCATCGCCTGTGGCTGTCAAATGAGCTTGAATTTCTCTTTGCATTCCGTTCTTTTCAAAGCGAAATCGATGCCACATCACAATGAAATCTTTTTCACCTTGTTTCAATTTCCATTTCTTAGAAAGAATATGTTCAAGGAGTTGCGCAGGGGTTCCTTTTTCCAGGCCAATTAATTCATTGGAAAAGAATCCGCTCCAGCGCAGTCTCGCCATCTCCTCACTTTGTTCTGTAAGGTTAAAGGCCGAACATAATTTTTCTTCCATGGTCATGGAAGGATGGAAATCGAGAAATGAGTTTATGAAATTGCGGTGCGACATTACTCCAACGTTTTCCATTGAATAAGTGTCGTCACAACACCCTAGCTGCACAAGAATATTCCAGGCGCTGCAATATCCTTTGTTGCGTAGCGTACCACGGAGCATTGTTTCAATCCCTTGCAATCCGTATGTCTCCAGATATTTCAATGAGTCGCGGTTAGCATATCCCTCATATTCACCATACCCGGGCACCACAACCGGTGTGGTTCTTTTAAAAAGTTGATGGTAAGGAATGAATTTATAGTGCCCGTTTTGCAAAAACCTGGCAGTACCTTGTCCGGCCATAACAACGTTACGTGAATTCCAGGTAAATTTATACCGCCAGGGATTTTCCGGATCGGTCTCCGGTGCAATCAATCCACCGGTAAACGATTCAAAGGAAGTTAGTCGACCTCCATCAGCCTTAATCCTATCTATCAATTGCATGGCGCTCATGTGATCAATTCCCGGATCGAGACCGCATTCATTAAGAAATAAAAGATCCTTTGACTTTGCTTCTATATCAAACGCTTTCATTTGATCCGACACATAACTTGCCGTGAGTAGATGCTTTTTTTCTTCGAGGCAAATGGCGGCCGCCATCAGGTGCAGATGAGCGGGCAACAACGATACGACTACATCAGAGGCAGCAATCGCTTTGCGACTACGTTCTTTATCTTCTATATTAAATTCAACCGTTCGGCCCGTGTTAAAACCAGCAATTCGCTCACGTGCCGTTGCTTCAGAAATATCACCTACAGTAACTGTCCAATTATTGTCGTTAGCATGTTGAAGTAAATACCGGATTAGCGAAGCCGATGAGCGGCCTGCGCCAAGTACGAGAATATACTTATGTTCCATAATTCGCGTAAGAAAGTATAAAATAAAGGAATTGCAGGCTAATATTTCCGAACCATCACGGTGTTTATTATCTTTCTATTCGTTTTAACTCGCATTGATATGAAGGGATTCGAAACATTTGCCTCCATTGAAGAACTTGACAATGAGTCCAAGTATCTTATTCATAAAGCCAAAGAGGCTGCTCACACAGCCTATGCTCCGTATTCAAAATTTCATGTGGGTGCAGCCATCATCCTGGAGGACGGCACCGTAGTAACCGGCTCCAATCAGGAAAACGCTTCCTACCCACTATGCATGTGTGCCGAGCGCGTAGCTTTATACACGGTGGCCTCCCAACATGGCGGCAAACGCATCATGAAAATGGCTATCGTGGCACATAAAAAAAATCATAAAGAACTTTCCGCGGCTGCCTCCTGCGGGGCCTGCCGACAGGTGATGGCTGAGTTTGAGGAAAGACAACACAAACCCTTCGAGATCGTGATGCACCATACCGCCAACCAATGGATAAAATGTCCTTCCGCAAGTTCCCTGCTACCCTATGTCTTTACGAAAGGAAGCCTGGAGGATTAAAAACTAGCATAGACATGATGAGATAGGTGTTCTTATTTAATAATTTTATCTTGCATTAACTTTAATCTACCTCTTGTGCACCCACTTATAATTTCCGCTGCTGAACTAACACCTGCCATCCACCTGAATAAAGAGAAAGGAACATTCCTTATTGAAGGAAAGTCGCTGGTAGACGATCCCACGCCATTCTTTAAGCCTGTCATCCAATGGTTGCAGGAATACGGCAAGGATCCAAATCCTTCCACCGTGCTCACAATCAAATTTGAGTACTATAACACAGCCACCTCGCGTGAATTGCTGGACCTTTTTAAAATTTTAGAAACAATTCCGGGATCAAAGATTGTGTGGCAATTTCTGGAAGACGATGAGGACATGGAAGAATCGGGTCAGGAACTGGCTGAATTGGTTTCAGTGCCTTTTGAATTTCAACCTTATTAAGATATCGTGCAGTTGACAATTTATTTTTTGTCCGGGCCAAAGAATAATCTATGAGTGAAGAAATCCTCAAAGCACTCACTCAACTCTTCGCTATCATTACCAAACAAGATGGTGGCGTTAGTGAAAATGAGCGTCAATTTGTAATTGATTTCTTTCAACAGGAACTTGAAAAGTCTGCCATTGAAGGGTATCTCCAACTCTACGATACCATTTCAGGATACACCGAACAACAAACCAAGCACGTGGATGATAGAAGTAACAAGCTAACTTCTGTCAAGGATTCCATCAAGACGCTGGCCATTTGTAAAAAAATTAATAAGACCCTTACCCAAAAACAAAAAGTAGTTGTTCTTATAAAACTATTGGAATTGGTGAGTTCCGATAAGCACTTCACACCCCAGCGGATGGAGATTGTAAACACAGTTTCCACCGTCTTCAACATAGCACAGGAAGAATATAAATTGATTGAAGCATTTGTTACCTCGGATCAGGTTAATACACTCAACTATGCAGATATTTTAATTGCGGATGAAGGAACGCAATCGGCCACTCCACTGCAAAAACATATTCACGCACATGTGGCCGGGCATCTGATTTTTATGCGCGTTAGCAGCGTAAGCATGTTCTTTGCCAAATATATCGGTGAAGATGCGAACAACCTGAATGGTTTCATTATGAAGCCATCCCGCGTATATCTTTTTTCGCATGGTAGTACAATCAAAACTCCCGATGGTGCAGCCTTATACTACAGCGATCTTGTTGCGGACTTTAACAATGAAATTCATACTACCAAGCTTTCCTTTGTCGCCAACGTAGATGAGTATAAATTCCGTAATGGTGTGATAGGCATTCGCGATGTTAAAATTGCCGAAGGACCGGGTAAGCTGATTGGTATAATGGGTGCAAGCGGAGCCGGCAAAACCACGTTACTCAATATTTTGGCAGGGCTGGAAAAGCCTGGCAAAGGCAAAATTAAAGTGAATGGTTTTGACATTCATAAAGACAAAAAGAAAGTTGAAGGTGTGATTGGCTTTGTTTCACAAGATGATCTTCTAATTGAAGAGCTTACGGTGTACCAAAACCTTTATTATAATGCAAAACTTTGCTTTGCACAGCTAAAGGAAGAAGAAATTCATAAGCTGGTTATGAAAGTTCTTGAAGATCTGGGTCTGGAACAACGCAAAGACCTCAAAGTTGGAGGCGTTTTAGATAAACAAATAAGCGGTGGGCAACGCAAGCGTTTAAATATTGCATTAGAACTTATCCGCGAACCCGCTATTCTTTTTCTGGATGAACCCACCTCGGGTTTGTCATCACGCGATTCAGAGAACGTGATTGACTTGCTAAAAGAACTTTCACTAAAAGGCAAACTTATTTTCGTTGTCATACATCAGCCCTCCTCCGATATCTATAAGATGTTTGATAAGATGGTGATTATGGACACAGGGGGTTATCCTACTTTTTATGGAAACCCCGTTGAAGCCGTGACCTATTTTAAAAAGGCTACCCATCAGGTGGATAGCAATCGTGGCCAGTGTGAAGTATGCGGAAATGTAAACCCGGAACAGATCTTCAACATCATCGAAGCCAAAGTTGTAGATGAATACGGCCAACCAACCAACAAGCGCAAGGTTACTCCCATGCAATGGCATGAGATGTTTAAAAGCAATTTCAAAGCCAGTCGGGTTGAAGACATCAACGAACAACCACCCCGCAGTTTGCATATTCCCTCGCGCATTAAGCAAACAATTATTTTTACTACCCGCGATTTTTTAGCAAAACTCAGCAATAAGCAATACCTGCTCATCAATTTACTGGAAGCACCCTTATTAGCAACCTTGCTTGCGTTTGTCATCAAATATAAAAGTGCACCAGGCGGTAAAGAATACATTTTCCGCTACAATGAAAACATTCCGGCCTTCATGCTCATGGCAATTATTGTGGCGCTATTCATGGGCCTTACCGTAAGTGCAGAAGAAATTATCCGCGATCGCAAAATTCTTAAGCGTGAATCGTTTCTGAATCTTAGCTGGAATAGCTATTTACAATCAAAGCTTATTATATTGTTTCTGCTATCTGCTATTCAAACTTTCACGTTTGTTCTCATCGGAAATCTGATTTTGGAAATTCACGGAATGACCTGGGCCTTCTGGCTGGTGCTGTTTACTACCTCCTGTTTCGCGAATGTGATTGGTCTTAATGTTTCTTCCGCCTTCAATTCAGCTGTTACCGTCTATGTAATGATTCCGCTTCTCTTAATCCCGCAAATGATCCTGAGTGGGTTGCTGTTTGATTTTGATAAACTGAATGAACTGTTAAGTACTAAAGGAAAAGTGCCTGTGGTGGCCGATCTGATGACCTCGCGTTGGGCCTATGAAGCGATGGCCGTGCATCAATTCAAAAATAATGAGTTTCAAAAGCACTATTATGATTATGAACGCGATGAGTCTATTGCTGATTTTAAATCAGCCTATCTGGCCGATGAATTAAAAGGAAAGAATCAACTTTTACTGGACTTCCTGGAAGCTAAAAGTGACTCAATTCAAAAAAGAATTTCCGTCAATAAAAATATTCTCTATACAGAACTTATAAACGAGAGTTTTAAAGAGGGTATCGAAAACCTGAACCTGACAGAGGTATTTATTAAAAATGGATACACCAAAGAAATAGGTCTGCTACTGGATTCGTACTTTGAGAACTATAAAAAATACTATCAAAAGCAATACAATAAAAGTGCTGCACTCATCGAAAAGAAAATGGCTTTTTACGAAAGTCAGGGGTTTAACATTCAACAAGAAAAGAATCATTATTATAACGAAAGCCTGGCAGACCTGGTAAAGAATACCACAACCAAAGATCGGATTTTAGAGTATCACGGAGCCTTGATTCAAATAATCAATCCGGTTTTTCAATCTCCAAAACCGCGGCATCGGGCTGACTACCGCACGGCCTTCTTTCTACCCGAAAAGAACCTGATGGGTATTCTGGTAGACACCTACATCTTTAATTTATTGGTCATATGGGGAATGACTCTGCTCTTCTACCTTACCTTATATTTTGAACTACTGAAGAAGGGAGTTGGTATTTTTAGCAAATTCAACATTTCCCTCAAGAAATAGGTGCTTTCAAACTGTTGCGTGAGCGGTGTTAATTCTTATTTTTGTATACAATCAAAATTTTGTCATGAGATTCATTCTATTAGTTGCAGTTATAGCTGTCCTGTTCAGCTGTACTACAGGCAAAAAGCCAGACGAACAAGCTTTCCTGAAGAGCTTAGACTCCGCCAAAACTGATGGCCCCGGTGTAGATGAGGAAGTAATTAATGCTATCCTTGAGCAGATACCCAGCCCGCTTGAGATCTCTGTCTTGTTAAAAGAATCGGGTTCGAAATACAACCAGAGTATGCTCAACTCATCCAATAACCTGCCCAAATACAACAGTAATTTTAAGAAAGCTCTGAACCTGGGGATTTACGGAACCGACTTAGGTTATACCAACATCTATGGTCAAAATCAGGATGGTATTAAATACATCTCTTCCATAAAGTCTTTGGCCGATGAATTAAATATAGGCCAGTTCTTTGACGTAGAGACAATTGGTCGCCTGGCAACCAACAGTAAGAATCTTGATTCTTTACTGTTGATTACAACAATGAATTTCAACCAAATCAATCATTACCTGCAATCACAAAGCCGCGACAATCTGAGTGTACTGCTGCTTACCGGGGGTTGGCTGGAGGCGATGCAAATCACATGTCAGACAGCCGTGAAAAATCCTGCAAACAAAGAACTTCAGGAAAAAATTGGTGAGCAAAAAATTATACTTGAACAAATTCTACTGTTGTTTTCATTTTATAAGGATGACACCAATATGGCAAGCCTGCTAGCGGATCTGGAACAATTAAAAGGTGCTTTCGATAAGATCAATATCAACTATACCTACAAAGAGTCTACGATGGAAATTGTAGATGGGGTTGCCGTTATCAAAGACAATAGCACCACCACCATCGACATTACACCACAAAATGTGGAAGAGATTAAAACGATCACGGATGCCATCCGAACAAAAATTATAAGTTAATCAAGAATACCTATCCTATGAAAAAATTAGTTTTTCTTTTATTACTCATTTCTTCGGTAGCCGTGAGTTCCAACGAAATCGATGAGCAGAATTGTAACGCGGATAATCTGGCCAACGATTGTATTCCCAAGTTAGCCTCTGGCTTTAACTTTTTGAAAAGTTATAAGGTGAACGGAGATGCGAAAGACAAGGTGGAATATAGCTATGTGTTCACAAAGGGCACTCAATACATGATTAATGTTTGTGCAAACGGAACGTCCACCGATGGTATTGTAGTGAACTTGTTTGACAAAGAGCGAAATAAAGTGGCCTCCAGTAAAATCAATGGGCAGTTTGTTTCTGCTATTGCCTACCCCTGCAACGCCACAGGCATCTACTACATACAATATACGTTTGACGAACCCTCCAGCCATTGTGGTGGTAGTGCACTTGGATTTAAACGTTAACAAATAGCCCTAATTTTAAACGGCTATTGGGTTTCCAATAGCCGTTTTTATTTTCAATAAATAAGAATGATCGAACAAGAGATCAGTTTTGATTACAAGGCCCGATACTATAAGTTGGGAACACTTTCAGCTAACACCAAAAAAGTTTGGTTTGTAATCCATGGTTACGGTCAGTTGGCGCAGTACTTTCTAAAGAAATTCAAATCCCTTGAAGATCCGGCTACTTGCATCATCGCTCCAGAAGGCTTGTCGCGGTTTTATCTTGAAGACATTACCAGTCGAAGTCAATCCGGAAATAACAAAGTTGGCGCCACCTGGATGACACGAGAAAATCGATTGACGGATATCCATAATTACATCACCTATCTGAATCAAATTTATGCTCATGAAATTCCTTCAGATTTCTCAGGTGAGATAACCCTTTTGGGATTCTCCCAGGGTGCCGCTACCGTTTCGCGGTGGGCGTTGGATGGCACTGTAAATTTTCAGCGCCTCGTTCTTTGGGCTGGAATGTTTCCGCCCGACATGGATTTTAAAAAAGGCGCAGATCTGTTTAAATCAAAAGAGATAATCGAGGTATTTGGAAAACAAGATCCTTATCTCACCGATGATCGATTGCAAGAGATGACACAGCTAAATGAACGCTTAGGGCTAACACCAAAAGTTTTTTCTTTCGAGGGCGGGCATGAAATCAATCCTGAAATACTGGTTCAACTGCGTTAAACTCCCAGATCACCACCCTCCGAGATTTCTACCAGCAAAACTTTTACCTCATCCGCTTTAGCGTGTTCGCCCATTTTTTCAAAAGACATAACCAGGTTGCGCAACGCTCTGCGTACAATCTCAAGACTGCTACAAGGTTCAAAAAATGATTGTTGCGGAACGAGATGTAGTTCGTGAATATAATTTTCGATGTCCTGCTTAGAAAATATCAAGCCCCGATTAAAGGCATTAATATAAAACTGGTGGTTATCATCTTTGTAAGTAAGGATAAATAAGTTGGGCAGGTTAACTCCGTGCACAGGCAGTTTCAACTTTTGTGCTACCAGCATGTAAATCACACACAACGTAATCGGGTTGCCTTTGTGCGTTTCCAATACCACATTGATCATCGAGTTTCCCGGTGAGTGAAAGTTTTTTGTATTGGCCCCAAACTTAAGTTTATTGAAGATCACACTGTTAATCACCTTCACCTGATCGTAGGGATATAAATCGGGGCGGAATTCCAGCCAGGTATCGTAATAAATTTGTTCCAGCTCCTGCTTCAGTTTTTCGAGTTCAATATCAGGGTATTGATACGTTGCCAGAATCCACATTCCCGTAAGCAGGTCTTGATCTGGAGACGCGTACCAACTTTTCAAACGCTCCCGTACCAGATCGTATTGAAGGGTATGAATCAGTTCTTCGATTCGGTTTTGAACATCAGGGTTCAGGTTGCTCTCCCACTCTTTCTCTAAAAAAGGAATAGCATCTGTGCCCAGGGAAAGAATTTTTTCCTGCACGTGAGAAGATATTTGTTTATCCTCATCGTCCAGCAGGGAAACCAACGCTTTTAATTCACTCTCCGTCATTTACTGCACGAATATAAAAAAAACAATTCCATGCGTTGTTTGTGCTGCAAACAAACTTCAGGTTTGAATAACTCCTACATTATACTTTTCTATGGGAGCGTGGTTTGCCGCTTCAATTCCAGTAGAAATAATAGTGCGGGTCTCCAATGGATCTATCACGCCATCCACCCAAATTCTGGCGGCTGCATAATAAGGGCTTAATTGGTCGTTATAGCGATCTGTAATTTCTTTGAGTAATTGATCTTCCTCTTCTTTGGTAATCGTTTTGCCCTGAGACTTTAACGAACTTACCCGAATCTGTAACAGGGTTTTTGCTGCAGAGTTTCCACTCATTACAGCTATCTGTGCCGTTGGCCAGGCAAAGATCAAGCGTGGATCATATGCTTTTCCGCACATCGCGTAATTACCGGCTCCGTATGAATTACCGAGAATGAATGTAAACTTTGGCACCGTGGAGTTTGCCATGGCATTCACCATCTTGGCTCCGTCTTTAATTATTCCGCCATGCTCGGCCTTACTACCCACCATAAATCCACTCACATCCTGCAAAAAAACAAGTGGAATTTTGCGCTGATTACAATTCATAATAAAGCGCGCTGCTTTGTCAGCTGAGTCAGAATAAATCACACCACCCATTTGCATCTCGCCCTTTTTCGTTTTCACTACTTTACGCTGATTGGCTACAATCCCCACTGCCCAACCCTCCACACGAGCAAAGCCACACAGAATGGTTTTACCGTATAGTGCTTTGTATTCATCAAATTCAGAATCATCGACAATGCGCTTGATAATGTCAAGCATATCATAAGGCTTCACCCGATCCGCGGGCATCAATCCATAAATTTCCTCCGGTTTTTCTTTAGGAGGATTCGCCTGAACGCGATTAAATCCCGCTTTATCATACGATCCAACTTTGTCAAATAACTCCCGGATGTGATCCAGACAAGCCTGATCATCGGGAAATTTATTATCCGTAACGCCTGATATTTCACAATGGGTAGTGGCGCCTCCCAAGGTTTCATTATCAATGTCCTCACCTACGGCAGCCTTTACCAGATAGGAGCCTGCTAAAAAAATCGATCCGGTTTTATCTACGATCATTGCCTCATCAGACATAATCGGCAAGTATGCGCCCCCCGCAACACAACTTCCCATAATTGCTGCAATTTGCACAATGCCCATCGATGACATCTTTGCATTGTTTCTGAACTGCCGGCCAAAGTGTTCCTTGTCAGGAAAAATTTCGTCCTGCATGGGTAAAAAAACTCCGGCACTATCTACCAGGTAAATGATAGGCAACCTGTTTTCCATCGCGATCTCTTGCGCGCGAAGATTTTTCTTTGCTGTTATGGGAAACCAGGCCCCCGCCTTTACGGTTGCATCATTGGCAACAATTACACATTGCCTGCCTTTTACAAAACCGATCCCGGTTATCACTCCCCCTGCCGGGCACCCACCCTGGTCTTTATACATTCCTTCTCCGGCAAAAAGCCCTATCTCCAGAAAATTTGAATTCTTATCAACCAGGTATTCAATCCGCTCGCGCGCTGTTAACTTTCCTTTTTGATGTTGCTCTTCAATTTTCTTTTCGCCACCGCCAAGCCTGATTTTATTTTCTTTTGCTTTCAATTGAAAGCAAAGCTGCTTGAGCTGGTCCTCGTTTTTGTTGAATTCCAGATCCATCGTTCAGCAAATATTTGGTGAATAAAACTATTTTTTCTCCTGAGCTGCCTTTCGCTCCTCTTCTTCCTTCTTCCGGTCGCGATCGACCTTCTTTTTACTCTTACCCAAGGGCGCCATAAAATGCTTGGGGTTGTCGTCAAAGTGATTGGCTAGAGTATCAAGACTCATGAGTAAGGTATTCAGGTTTACGTATAAAGAATCTTCTGTAAGCAGTTTACTCATGGTATTATCACCCTTCCCGAATTTATCCAGCGTTGCGTTCAGTTTCGTAAGCGTTAGCTTGGCTGCTGAAATAGTTTCGTTGAGTTGCAGTGTTTTTAAAGAATCCGATACCGTTTTAAAATTGGCCAGAGTGGGTTTTAACTCCGTTAAGGTGCCATTTAAATTATCAGCAACAGATTTGAAACTCACAGAAAGGTCCTCAATCTTTCCGTTCGTGGTAACGAGGGTTTTATTGATCAAACCCGGGGTGGCCTGAAGCTTTTCAAAAATGGCATCCAGCTGTTGCGAGTTTTTGGTTAAATTATCCAGAATTATATTAAACTTTCTGAGGGTGGTTTGCAGGTTATCGGCCACGGGGGTGGCGGATTCAGATAACACGTCCAACATACCTTTTGCCACTTCAGCTATCAGGGTATCTTTTGGATTTAAGGGCGTTGTTATTTTACCAATAGCCAATAAAATCGATTTGCCGCCAAGGAAATCACTGTTTAAAATTGCTTTGGTGGAATCTCCAACCTGAATATCAGAATCGATCATCAACTCAACCAAAACCTTATTTTGTTTACTCTGCATGATGCTGATGCGGCTGACCCGGCCCACCGCAAAACCATTAATCAGAACCGGATTGGAAACGGCCAACTGATCGATATTATCATACACCACGTAATACTTATTGGTGGTAGAAAAAAAATCAATTCCCTTTAAAAAATTAAATCCGAAATAGAGCAATACAAGAGCCGCAGTTACAAACAGGCCTACTTTAAGTTCTTTGTTCTTCACAGTTAAATTAGTTTATGGATTCAATGTCAGCTTTGTATTCTTTAAAAGCACGGTATATGGCCGAGGCGATAAGGTCCTGACCGTTATCGCTGGCAAGAAACATTTCTTCTTTGCTGTTGGATAAAAAACCTGTTTCGACCAAAACACTGGGTGTCGTAGTCATCCACAATACCAGAAAACCAGCCTGCTTAACGCCTCTACTCGAACGCCCCACCCGATTTTTAAACTGGTCTTCTACCAGTTGAGCAAATTTCAGACTATTCTCCTGGTAAGCGCTCTGGTTCAATGAAAAAAGGATATACGACTCCGGGCTGTTAGGATCAAATCCTTCATACTTTTCTTTATAGTTCTCATCCATTAAGATAACTGAGTTTTCGCGTTTCGCAACATCAAAGTTACTTTTATCCTTATGTAAACCCATTACATAGGTCTCGGTTCCGTAGGCATTTGTACCCACTATAGAATTAGCATGAATACTGATAAAAAGATCGGCTTTATTTTTATTTGCTAGGTCAGCCCGATCCTGAAATTCAATGTATTTATCAGTTTTTCGGGTGTATAGAACTTTAACCCCTTCAATATTTTCCTCAATGTACTTACCTGTTTTAAGGGCAATTTTTAATACTACATCCTTTTCTCTCGTGTTTTTTTTGCCAACTGTACCAGGGTCTTTACCTCCATGGCCGGCATCAATTACAACCGTGCGAACTTTAAAGTTCTTTTGAAATGAAAAAAGAGGCAGAGTAACCAAGGCTGATGACTTCTGTATAAATTCCCTTCTCCTCATATTAGATTATTTTTGCAGGAATTAAGTTTAGCAAGGTTATTGCTATCAGGATGAGGTTTATTCCGATATTCTTCACTGGCTTACTAATGGCTACCGTTTTTGCAATAACTTTACGCAAAGTTGTGAATTTTTCACTAAAAGCTAAACCCCTGAAATTCAAATCAGAGCCCATTGGTGTTGTGTTTCGTTTCATTATTCCACTCTTTTTTCTTTTTGTTTTTGAAACCGGCTATGCCCAGGTAGAAAAACCCGTTAGGGTTCCCGCGGGTGGACTGCCCGTTAAAAAGGATTCGATCAAAACCCCAGCTCTCTCTACTAACAAAAACGATACCGCAGTAGTTAAGGTCGACTCGGTAAAGGCTCAACCCAAAAGCGACATTGAAACCACCATTACTTATTCAGCCCGCGATTCCATCAATTCAAACCTCGAAAATAAAATCATCAAATTGTATGGCAATGCCAAAGTAAAGTATGGTGACATTGAGTTGCAGGCTGAAGAGATCGTTATTGATTACGAATTATCTACGATCACCGCCCATAGCCGGGCCGACTCTACGGGTGAACATATCGGGTATCCTATTTTCATTAATGGCAACGAGAAGTATGAAACCAAAGACATGGTTTACAACTTCAAAAATAAGAAGGCAAAAATCTCGGAAGTAGTAACCAAACAGGGAGATGGCTTTTTGCATGGCGAAGTAGTTTATAAAAACGAAAAGAACGAACTCTTCACCATTAACAATGCCTATACTACCTGCGATCTGGCGCACCCGCACTTTCGTATTATCAGCAAAAAAGTAAAAGCCATACCGGGCGATAAAATGGTTTCGGGTCCTTTCTATATGGAATTTAACGATGTGCCCACACCGCTAGGATTTGCCTTTGGAATTTTTCCCGCCCCTAAAAAAAGTGCGTCCGGCATCATCGTACCTTCCTATGGTGAAGAACGCAGAAGAGGATTTTTTCTTCGGGGTGGCGGCTACTTTTTTGATATTAATGAATATGTGAAACTTGCCGTTACGGGCGACATCTACTCAAAAGGCGGTAGCGCAATCTATTTGAACAGTAACTATAGCAAACGGTATCATTATGGAGGTGCCTTTAATTTCACGTTTACGAACAACGTAAACAACGATGATATCGAAGCTCCTACCAATATCAAAGACTTTCGGTTGCTATGGAGTCATAGCCCGCAAAGTAAAGGCACCGGCCGTTTCTCCGCTTCGGTAAATGCGGCCAGCTCAACTTACAACAGCAACAACTTCATAGGTGTAAACTCTAATGCCCAATCCTCGCGCATCGACAATACCACTCAAAACCTGAGCTCCAGCATAAATTATAGCAAGTCATTTGCGGGTACGCCCCTTAGCCTGGGAGTCAACCTGCGTCACAGTCAAAACATCAGCACCAAACAAGTGGATTTACCGTTGCCGGATGTAAGTTTTAATGTCAACAATATTTATCCTTTCAAAAGTGCAGAGGAAAGTATGTTCCTGCAAAATCTGAATGTTCGATACTCCATGAACGGCACCAATCAGATAACCAACAACCTCGGCCGCATTGCTTTTGATGAGGCTGGAAATCAGATCGACAGCATTGCACCTTTCACACTCGATAACCTGCCCGTATTTTTTAAAAATGCCAAGAAAGGAGTACGTCACAACATCCCGCTGAGTACGTCCTTCAAGGTCTTAAAATTCGTAACACTTAGCCCTAGTATCAATTATGACGAACGCTGGTATTTCGAGAAACTGGACTGGAGTTATGATGATTCTTTACGAACCTTTAGCTCAACAAAAATTAATGGATTTAATCGTGTGTATAACTACGGGGGTGGAGTTAGTATGAACACGCGTATTTATGGTATTTATAATGCGAAGAATCCAAACAAGCGTATAAAATCAATCCGGCACGTAATCAATCCCTCCATGAGCTATAGCTTTCAACCTGATTTTGGTGATCCTAAATATGACTACTTCCAGCGGTTTACAACAACCGATGGTGCCGGTAATACCAGGGAAGTGCTAAAATCCCGTCACGAAGGTTTTATTTATGGATCAGCCAGCCCGGGCAAAAGCAGTTCGCTGGGGTTAGGCATCAATAACAATATTGAAATGAAAGTGCGTAACCCAAAAGACACGGTGGACAGAAAAATTGCATTGTTCAACACACTTTCGGTCTCGTCCTCCTACAACTTTCTGGCCGATTCATTCAAGCTTGCCAACTTTGGGTTATCTGCCAACACCAATATTCTCAATGATAAAATCAATTTAAATTTTGGCGCCACGCTTGATCCTTATGAATACAGAATGATTATTACGGATTATGAAGATCCTGAGACCAAAACAATACCCATCTTTTCTGAGCGCAGAATAAGTCGATATGTTTGGAATGCAGGAAGAGCGCCACGCATTACGCAGGCCAACTTTGCTTTTAGTACCAACCTGAACCCGAAAGGTCAGAACAGTGATACGGAGACGCGCGATAAAATTGCAAAATCAGAACTTTCGGATTCGGATAAAAGATACCTTCTTCAAAACCCAGATGCCTATGTCGACTTTTCCATTCCCTGGAATCTGCGCATCAGTTATAACGTTGATTACAGCCATCAGGAAAATCAAGATCCAAAAATTACACAGGCCATTCGGTTTAATGGCGACTTATCATTAACAGAAAAATGGAAAATAGTGTATAACTCCGGTTATGACTTTCAAAATAAAGCCTTTACACAAACGCAACTAAGTTTAAACCGCGATTTGCATTGCTGGCAGATGAGTTTGAGCTGGGTACCTTTCGGTCCTTACCAATCTTACAATTTCTCAATCGGCATAAAGTCTAGCATGCTTCAGGATTTGAAAGTCGATCGGCAAAGAAACTTCTTTGATAATTAGTCACTCACCCGGTTATTCCGCCAGTGGCACAACTACCCGCAAAACAAATTTTGTTGAAACAAGTGAACGAGATAGTTTTAAACATAAAACCCATCGAATATGAAAACGATAATTATTTTTCTTCTGCTTTTAGTTGACACGTATTCGTTTAGTCAAGAATTGCCAGATCTTAAAGCCTACTCGAAAGACATCGGGTTCAATACAAATTTTTTACTGAATGGAGTTCTAAACTCTTATGGGAGCCCGTTTGATATTATGTTGAAGAAGCAGAAGACTTCTAATAGTGCACATCGATTTGGTTTATTAATGTTCACGGATCTTAGAACAAATACATACCAAAGTTCCAGTTCCTATCAGCAAAACGATTATTACTCGTTTAGTCTTTCGGTTGGAAAAGAAAAACAGCATCAAATAAACAAAAGATGGATCTTCTATTATGGTGGTGATGTGGCTCCTTTCTATCAGTATTATAAGGATAGTTATTACTATACGAATCAGTTGAATAATGAAAATCTGAACAACGAAGTAGGATTAAGGTTATCCCCCTTTTTGGGAATTCGTTTTCAAATCAATGACCGTTTATATGTTGCCACAGAGGCAAAATTACAAGTGAGTTACAGCAGGAAAGAAACATCCTGGAAAAGTTATGACCCAGCAAATGATGTTTTCAATGAAACGTCTCAGGGCTTTAACAATGTACGGCTACTGGCTTTACCAGCCACAGGGGTGTCCGTCTTTTATCGGTTTTAGAAACTACTTTAACCACCCTTCAATTTCCTGCAGGGTAGGATTTTGAATGTCATCAAGTTTAAGTTTTTTGCGCATGCCAGGAATGTCATTGAAGAGTTTTGTGGCTTTGACTTCTTTTAATTGCGCCACGGTTACTATTCCTAATTTTTGTAGAATAGGAAGCAGTTCCGCACGAACCCCAAGGGCTTCAAAGTCTGCATTCGTACTTACCTCAGCTTGTTTCTCAGGTTTCATCTGTGGAAAGAAAATCACATCCTGTATAGAAGGTGAGTTAGTCATTACCATAGCAAGCCGGTCAATACCAATACCTAAACCTGCTGTGGGTGGCATGCCATATTCCAAGGCGCGTAAAAAATCCTCATCCAATGTCATGGCTTCTTCATCGCCACGCTTACCTAATTCCAATTGCTCTTCAAAACGCTCCCGCTGATCGATCGGATCGTTGAGTTCTGAAAAGGAATTACAGATTTCTTTTCTGTTACAAATGGCTTCAAAACGCTCCACCAGCCCGGGTATACTGCGATGTTTTTTGGCCAATGGCGACATCTCCAAAGGATAATCTGTAATGAATGTAGGTTGAATTAAATTCGGCTCACACTTCTCGCCAAAAATCTGATCAATCAGTTTTCCCTTACCCATCGTAGCATCCATGGGTACATGAAGTTGCTTGCACGTATCGCGTAAAGCAGCTTCATCCATTTGCGAAATATCTATTCCTGTAAAGTGTTGGATGGCTTCATACATGGTGAAACGTTTCCAGGGCCTTTTAAAATCAATCAGGTTCTCACCCACTTTCACTTCGGTTGTGCCGTGAAGATCCAGCGCCACCTTCTCAATCATCTCCTCCACCAGATTCATCATCCAGTAATAATCTTTATACGCAACATACAATTCCACTTGCGTAAACTCCGGATTGTGAAAACGAGACATGCCCTCATTGCGGAAGTCTTTTGAAAATTCATATACACCATTAAAGCCACCCACAATCAGTCTCTTCAAATACAGCTCATTGGCAATGCGCATATACAGCGTCATTTCTAATGTATTGTGATGTGTTTTAAAAGGCTTTGCCGCAGCTCCGCCATAAAGCGGTTGCAGAATAGGAGTTTCAACTTCCAGATAACCTTTATTATTCAGGTATTCGCGCATGGAGTTAACCAGCTTAGTCCGCTTTACAAAAGCGTCCCGCACCTGAGGATTGACAACCAGGTCTACATAGCGCATGCGATACCGTTGCTCGGGATCGGTAAATGCATCGTGCAAAACTTTATTGCCTTGCTCATCCACCGTTTCTTTCACAATAGGTAAAGGACGAAGCGACTTAGACAAAATTTTGAATGATGTAACATGAATAGATATCTCACCGGTTTGCGTGGTGAACACAAATCCCTTTACCCCAATAATATCACCAATATCCAGAAGCTTTTTGAACACCGTATTGTATAAAGTCTTGTCTTCACCGGGGCAAATATCATCTCTGCGAAAATAAACCTGAATGCGCCCTGTTTCATCTTGCAATTCGGCAAAGGAGGCATTGCCCATTACCCTGCGTGACATGATCCGACCTGCCAGCGAAACATCTTTATACTCAATCTTCTGGTTTGGGTAGTTCTGATGAATGTCAGCCGCGGATACATTGATCTCAAATAGCTCGGCCGGATAGGGGTTGATCCCTAATTTATTAAGTTCCTGTAAGCTTTGTCTGCGGATTATCTCCTGTTCGCTCAACTGCATGACGAAATGTTTATTCTTGAGGGGCAAAAATAGTGAATTCGGATGGGCACCCCAATTCCTGTAGGGCACATAGGTGTTGAAAAAGAATACAATCTCACGCAAAGATGCTGAGACGCAAAGTTTGTTTCAAATTCTTTTCCCTTTGTGTTCTTTGCGCCTTTGGGTGAAAATGAGAATGGAACTACCTGGTTGATTTTCTGCGCGCTAATTCTTTACGGATCATGGTAAGTTCACGGCTGCTTTGTCCGGCTACCGAAGTATTTTCTGAAGCCCGCCTGATCAGGTAGGGCATGACCAACTCCACGGGTCCATAAGGCACATACTTTACCACGTTATAGCCAGCTTTCGCAAGATTAAACGAAATGTTATCACTCATGCCCAGCAACTGCGCAAACCATACCCGCGGATCATTATTTTTCATACTGTGCTTTTCCATCAACACAGTCAGGTATTGATTGCTGTATTCGTTGTGCGAGCCACACATCAGACTTATACGCTGCTTGTTATCAATACAAAATGCCAGGCCCTTGTTAAACGAATCATCTGTGGCTTGTTTGTTAGGATGAATTGGGTTAGGGTATCCCATTTTTTCAGCCCGCTCTGCTTCCTTCTCCATATAGGCACCGCGCACCATTTTTACACCGAGGTAATAATTGTGCATGGCCGCAGTATGAAAGGCATGGCGCAGGTTTTCCAACATATCCGTGCGATACATCTGGTAGGTATTGTACACAATGGCCCGCTTCTGATTATACTTCTTCATCATCTCGTAGGCGAGCTCATCGATGGGATTTTGGATCCAGCTGTCTTCGGCATCGATCATTACCGGTACATCATATTCAAAAGCCCTTGCGCAGATTTTCTCTACACGGTCGCGAAAATGCTGATAGGCTTCCTTTTCCTCAGCCGACATTTCACTTTTGCTTTGAACCTTTTCAAGCACTTCCATCATCACCAGCCCGGTTGATTTAAAAACCGTAAACGGTATGGCTGCATTACCCTTAGCCTTGTCCAGTGTTCTAAGGATCTCTTCTGTTGTATGATCAAACCCATCTTCACTTTTAGCGCCTTCGGCAGAAAAGTCTAGTATAGCGCCAACATGAAACCGATTCAAAGTATTAATGGTGCTAACACTATGTTCTATGGTTTCACCACCACAAAAATGCTCGAACACTGTTGATCTTATGAGTCCTTTTACCGGCAACTTCAGAGACAAACTCGCTTTCGCAAGACTAGTGGCAATGCTGGACACCCACGGGTGGTTGACAATCGAAAAAATAAAATTGGCTTTTTTTAATTCGCGGTCGCTTTTATAGGAAAAGGCTACCTCGGTATCGTTAAAGTTAATTTGGGGCTGTATTTCCATGTCAATGAATTGCGGCACAAATATAAGATTGCGGCAGATTTTTATAGGCTTACGCCTTCTAAAGACAAGAATTGATTTAATTTGTTCTGAAAGTAAAAGGAAAGCCGATTTCTGAACACAGATTCATGTCCATCATCTCAATTCACTCAAACCCAGACCAATTAATAACCGAATTTCTAGCGGGAAAAGCATATTCTAAAATTGCTGTCCTCACTGACCTAAACTCAGAGCGCCTTTGCTACCCACTCATTAAACAGGTTCTCCCTGCGCATGCTGTACTTGTTATTCCTGCCGGGGAAGAACATAAAAATCTTGATACCTGTCAGCTGGTATGGAAAAAGCTAACCGACCTTCACTATGACCGTCATTCGCTCCTTATAATTCTGGGGGGTGGTGTACCAGGCGACCTCGGAGGGTTTTGTGCCGCAACATATAAGCGTGGAATTGATTTTGTACTGATGCCCACCACCCTATTGGCGCAGGTAGATGCCAGCGTAGGAGGGAAACTTGGGATCGATTTTCAACAATTTAAAAATCATATCGGGGTGTTTTGCGAGCCAACCGCTACACTGATCAGTCCCACATTTCTGACGACACTGCCGGAAAGGGAATTGCGATCCGGCTTTGCCGAGGTAATTAAACATTGTTTGATTTCTGATAAGGCGATGTGGGATGTCCTCAGAAAAAAATCATTTAACGAACAGGATTGGGATGCCCTTATTGCTCATTCCGTAAACTTCAAGAAATCGGTTATTGAAAAAGATCCTAAAGAAAAGGGGCTGCGCAAAATTCTGAATTTCGGCCATACAGTTGGTCACGCTGTTGAAAGCTACTTTTTGGAGTCAGGCCACCGAATCTTTCATGGTGAAGCCATTGCCGTTGGTATGATTGCCGAAGCCTTTATTGCACATAAGAAAAATCTGCTTACCGACTCAGAACTTTCCCAGATCAGCGATTACCTGAAGCAGACCTATCCGGAAGTTAACATACCGGTTAACCGAAAGGCTATTTTCCAAATGATGAGTCAGGATAAGAAAAACAGAGACAATAAGATTCTGATGGCCTTGACCGGGGGAATTGGTCAGGCCCGATGGGATGTGGAAGTTAGCTTAGATGAAATTGATGCTTCGCTTGATTTTTATCAGTCGATTTACACATAGTGTACTTCTGATTCGTCAACAGTCTGCTTCGATTTCTTGTTAATAGCCTGCTTAAGGTCATCGGCTTTTTTAGAGACAAATTCCTTTGTCTTCCGTCCACGATCGCCTGTTAGCAACCAGGCAGCCAGCAAGGCACCGCCTGCTACGCCTAGTCCGATAATTACTTTTTTTGTTGTTGTCATATCCTCTTCAACCGAATTCTAATTTAAAATGTTTCATCGAACAGAAAAAATCTTAGATAAAAATTACTTTACTACTTTTAACATTCAGTTAACGAACAAAACTCTTGACATCGTATCTCCATATTCCCAAAACTTCACGACTCTCGGGCACCACCCACCAACTATCTTCATCCAAGAGCATAAGCAACCGGGCACTGTTGTTAAAAGCACTGAGTGGTAGCCAATCGGTTGTTAGCAATCTCTCAGATGCGCGCGATACGCAGTTGATGAATCGGCTTATCGATAGCCCTGATAAAATTATTGATGTCATGGATGCCGGCACCACCATGCGGTTTCTTACAGCCTTTTTTGCAATTACCGGAAAAAATAAAATCCTTACGGGAACTGCACGGATGAAAGAACGCCCCATTGGTATTCTGGTGGAGGCACTCAGATCCCTCGGGGTAACTATCGACTATGTAGAGAAAGAAGGTTTTCCGCCTATTGAGACCAAGGGTTTTTCCAAACAAAAAACCGATACCTTGGAAATCCCTGGCAATGTGAGCAGCCAGTATATCTCAGCCTTGATGATGGTAGGCCCCCTTCTACCACAGGGTCTTACTCTTCACCTTACGGGAAAAATTGGTAGTGCACCATACATTCAGATGACGGCTTCCCTCATGGAACAATTTGGGGTGAAATGCAAAATCGATCTGGATGCTAAAACGATTCAGGTACCGGCTGCAAAATATCGCCCGGCACAGATTGTTGTGGAAGCCGATTGGTCGGCCATCAGCTATTGGTATGGGTTTACTGCGTTGGCGGATGAAGCAAATATTATCTTACCCAATGTCTCCGAAAAGTCATTGCAGGGCGACCGCGTAATTGCCGACATCATGGAATGGCTGGGTGTGCAATCAACATTCGTGAATAACACGTTGGTGCTTACAAAAAAAAATCACTTCGATAAGATTACCTGGAATTTTAAAGATTGCCCCGATCTGGCCCAGACTGTTTTGCCGGTATGTGCGGCAAAAGGAATCAGTGGGGAATTTACCGGGTTGGAAAGTTTACGCATTAAGGAAACTGACCGCATTGCGGCTCTACAAAATGAATTGGCAAAAATAGGCGCCACACTTACCGAACCACAAACCGGAAGTTGGATTTTGACACCCGGAAAAATTACAGGCCTACCGATTACTATTGAAACTTACCATGATCACCGGATGGCAATGGGGCTGGCACCCTGGGCTTGTCTTACGAATTTAATGATCAACGATCCAGAAGTGGTTAATAAATCCTATCCGGGATTCTGGAAGGATATGAAGACGGTTGGTTTTGAAATCCGATAAAAAATTAAGCCACAGATTCGCAGATTTTAAATAGGCGTCAGACCGCTGAATACCGAGGTAAAACAAGCGGTCAGAAGTCTAAGAATATCACTTTATGAAAAAAGAATAAAATTTCTTGTCATATTCTTCTCCTGTCGGTAACTAAACTAATAGAAACCCCTATCTCCCATGCAGGAAGAATTCAACGATTTGTTTCATCAGCTTCTGGAACAGAATAAGCAGCAAATTTTGAGAATCTGCGCTGCCTACAGTAAAGATACGGACGAGAAAAAAGATTTGTTCCAGGAAGTCGTAATCAACATCTGGAAGTCCCTCCCATCGTTTGAAGGAAGAGCTGCTGCTTCAACCTGGATTTATCGAATTACGCTGAACACGTGCATGCGAGCACGTATGAAATCAAATAAATATCAGGCCAACCATCTTAAACTGGATAGCATTCATTTTGAAACAATCCAAAATAATGATAGTGTGGATCCACATGCTACCCAAATCCAGATTAATAACCTGTATCGGTGTATCGGGCAACTTAAGGACATGGAGAAAAATATTTTCTTGCTTTATCTGGAAGACTTGCCCTATAAAGAGATCGCAGCGATTACCGGGGTTACTGAAAATCATGTTGCCGTGCACATGAAACGAATAAAAGAAAAATTATTAACATGCTTAAAAAGCTAAATCATGGAAGAAAGCGAATTGAAATTTTTGTGGAAATCTGTAAGTGATTTTGAAATTGTCACTTTTGAAAAGGAACTGTTGAACCAGGAGGTAAGGCAACATGTACGTTCCTTCAATAAAAAAATACTGGTAAGAGATATAGTAGAAATTGGTGTGGCCGTAATGATAATCCCCATGGGGGTTTTTATTGCCTACCTGCTTCCCGATTTCTTTATAAGGACAGGCGCTATGCTATTGATTCCAAGTGCTCTGTTGATTATTTATAAAATTCTCAGAGCCAGAAGATTCAAAAAACCGGGGCAGCACTTCATAAGCAATCAGGAGTATCTCGAAAATAATCTTGTCAACTATCAGAATCAGAAACAACTTCTGGGGTCTGTTTTATATTGGTACATCCTGCCTCCCGGAATTTGTGCTTTGCTTATACTAACCGGACTCGATTTGCCAGCCATGAAATTTTATTATGCCCTCTCAATAACAATAGGACTAGGTTACATTGTTTACTGGCTCAATAAGGTGACCATTTCCAAAAAGATTGATCCTTTGATAAAACGGTTAGAAGAAGAGCTTGGGGAACTAAAAGGAATGTAATATTAGATCATTAGAAAAACTTCGGCCCATACAATGGGTTGAAGTTTTATAATTTTTGATGATTTGTGGGGTCATAGAATTCAAATAAGTTACTTTTTACCTAGACTCTGAAAAATAGGTCTTATAAGAATTGAAATTCGATAAAAAAATAAGCCACAGATTCGCAGATTTAAATCAGTGAATCTGTGGCTAAAAATTAAGAAGGCTTTAAAGATTGTTAGTTTAGCTTTAAACTTTTCGCTTTAAAGCTTTCAGATTTATTTAATATACCGGAAATCATGCCCGGGCTTCACCTGAAGCAGTGTTTCATAAATCAGGTTGATCACATTTTCTACATCTTCTTTATGAACCGTCTCTACCGTAGTGTGCATATACTTCAAGGGAAGTGAAATCAACGCGGAAGCAACACCTTCTGCGGAATACGCAAATGAATCCGTATCCGTTCCAGTTGAACGCGACACCGCCTGACGCTGGAATTGAATTTTCTTCTTATTCGCAACATCAATAATCATCTTCAGTACATTGTTTTGTACGGCAGGGCCATAGCATAATACCGGACCAGCTCCACACTTCAGGTTGCCGCTATCCTTCTTATTATACATAGGTGATTGTGTATCGTGTGTTACATCGGTACAGATGGCCAGATCGGGTTTCAGTCTGCGTGAAATCATCTCCGCTCCGCGTAAGCCAATTTCCTCTTGTACCGCATTTACCACATATAAGCAGAACGGCAATTTCTTTTTGTTTTCATGCAGTCTGCGCGCCACTTCCGCAATCATATAGCCGCCCATACGATTATCCAATGCGCGACCTGTCAGATAGTTTTTATTCAGTTCCATCAACTCATCCTGAAAGACAGCCACCGAACCCACGTGCACACCCATGGCTTCTACTTCTTTCTTTGATTCCGCACCGATGTCGATAAAGATATTTTTCAACGAGGGTGCTTCTTCCTTGGCGGCATCACGCACGTGAATGGCAGGCCAGCCAAACACACCTTTCACTACTCCTTTACTGCCATAAATATTAACACGCATGGAAGGTGCAATCTGATGGTCGGAGCCACCATTTCTGCGCACATAGATGTAGCCTTCTTCGGTGATGTAGTTTACAAACCAGGAGATCTCATCGGCATGCGCTTCGATCACCACTTTGTAAGCCCCTTTGGGGTTAATGATTCCCACAGCAGTGCCATACACATCTACCATATAATCGTTGATATAAGGCTTGAGATAATCCAACCAGATCTGTTGCCCGCTTTGCTCAAAGCCGGTGGGTGAAGAATTATTCAGATAATCAAACAGGAATTTTTTACTTTTTTTGTCCATAACACTTGAATTTTAAAACGAAACAAATCTATCAAATTGAATGAAGTGAACCTACTTCTCCAACTCCTCAAAGTCAATATCCATTACCGCATATTTCTGCCAGCCCACAAAATCAAAATGCCACCATTCTGAAGCGTTTACTTTAAAGCCATGTTTTTCCATCGCATCGATTAACGTCTTGCGATTCTTGCGAATTACAGGATCGGCCACGGGTGTCGTTGGCCAGGCTTCTTTTTTAAACGAATCATATTCCGTAGGCATGGGAAGTTCTTTGCCGGTCTTTACATCGATGATTGTCAAATCCATCGCACAGCCACGATTATGGCGGGAGCCTTTGTACGGAGAAGCCACATAGGTAGTGTCGTGATAGGTTTCATAAAACATCACCGTTGCTGAGTAAGGCCGGTAGCCATCAAAAATTTTAAGTGCCAATCCTTGCTTCTTTAAATCTTCCTGAATCTTTCTCAACGACTCGGCTACAGGCTTGCGTGCATAGGCCCGCGAGAGGTTGTAAATCTTCTGCCCTGTAAAATTATTCGTAGTCGCATAGCGGATTTCCAATACAATGCCTGGAATAAACTCTGCAAGGTTGATCAACTCATTCTCTGGATTTGTCTTTACACTCTGCGTGTATTCGGCCATCTTCATGGGTTTGAGGCCATATTTGTTTTGAGCCGTCAGGCTGAAAGGAAGTACGAGTATTAGAAGAAGGTATTTCATATATTAAAGATAATCAGTCCGTTGGAATTTATTGTCTTTGGGTTCTCTGCGACCTCTGCGGTTAATTAACCGCAAAGAACGCTAAGATACGCAGAGAGATTTTGTATAACTTTCACCATTCAAAAACTACCTATGAAATAGCCATTTAGATTCTCTACACCCTTCGTGATGATAATCCTGGCGTATTCCATGTGACCTTATAAAATAAAAATTAACACATGAAAATCCTCAAACGAATTCTGATCGGTCTGCTTGCGCTTATTCTTATTGCAGTCATTGGACTCTATTTTTATCTGAACTCCACAAAGCCTACCTACTCAGGCGAGCTGACCCTGGCCGGATTAAAAGAACCGGCAGAAGTTCTGTATGACGATTACGGCATTCCTCACATCTATGCTCAAAATGAAGAAGATGCATACTACGCACTTGGTTATGTGCACGCTCAAGACCGGCTTTTTCAGATGGAGATGATCAGACGCGCTGCCAGTGGCCGGTTATCAGAAGTGCTTGGCAAGGATATGTTAAAGGTAGATAAACTCTTTCGCGCACTGGGTATCAATAAATTCGCAAAAGAACATGCCGAAAAATATTTAAGCAGCGACACAGCCGCCTTTCAACGTGCGGCCCTCGCCTATCAAAAGGGTATCAACCAATTTGTCAAGACAGGAAAAACTCCGCTCGAATTCACGATCATCGGCATCCCAAAAACTGAATTCAATCCCGAAGATATTTACAACGCAGTAGGTTTTATGTCGTTTGGATTTGCCGAAGGCCTGCGGGTAGATCCGGTGCTGGAAAAAATTAAAAATGAATTAGGTACAGAATACCTCAAAGATCTGGCGGTGGAAACTCCGGCCAATGCCGTGCGAATTAAAAATTTTGACGGTGTGGGAAAAAACAAAGCGTCCGATTCACTCATAAGTTTTCTTAGCGATGCACTCGAAAAAATTCCGGTACCGCTTTGGCAAGGCAGCAATGGCTGGGCTATCGCAGGTAGTCGCACGGAATCTGGGTTGCCGATACTCGCTAACGACACTCACATTGGTTTCGCACAACCTGCTGTGTGGTACGAAGCGCACATGGAATATCCTGGCTATCGGTTTTATGGTCATCACATTGCGGGCATTCCTTTTGGTTTGTTAGGTCAAAATCAATTTGCCGGCTGGGGCCTTACCATGTTTGAAAATGATGACTCTGATTTTTTCACAGAAGAGACCAATGAGGAAGGAAAAGTAAAATACAAAGGTGAATGGATTGAACTCGAATGGCGAAAAGAACTTATCAAAGTAAAAGACGATGTTGATTTTGAATTGACGATTCCGATCACGCCTCATGGTAACGTGATCAACGGCATTATTGATTTTACCGATGATATGAAACCCACCTCGCTGTGGTGGTTGCTCAATCACGAACCAAACCAAGCGCTGCAGGCTGCTTATCAACTCAATCACTCACAAAATTTTTCAGACGTGCAAAAAGCTGCTGCGTTGTTTTCGGCTCCCGGACTCAACCTGATGTATGCCGATGCGCATGGCAACATTGCCTGGTGGGCGGTAGCCAAACTTCCCATTCGTCCCGCACATGTAGTCTCGAAATTTTTTCTTGATGGTGCCAGTGGCAACGATGAATACTTAGGTTATTACGACTTCACAAAAAATCCTCATGCTGTCAATCCGCCCTGGGGTTATGTGTACTCCGCCAACAACCAACCCGATACGGTGGAGGGTGTTTTATATCCTGGCTATTATTATCCGCGCAGCCGGGCAGGCAGAATTGAAGAGCTTATCAAAGAGGAAAAGAAATGGACGCTGAATGATATGAAGAATGTGAACCTGGATGTAACCTCGCACATGCATGCCGACATTGCACACCAGATCGCAGCTATTCTTAAAAGTATCAATAATCCAGAGTTTGCTGTAATTGCTACCCAACTTGATAATTGGCGCGGGGATCATGGTAAAGAACAAACTGAACCTGCCATTTATTACAACATGCTTTCGCAGATTATGCGGCAAGCCATGGCCGATGAAATCACGCATAAAGCGTATGAATCGTTGGCGGCAACTTCATTACTAAAAAACAGTTATGAGCAATTTATTGGCAATGAAACTTCACCCTGGTGGGATAATAAAAATACAGAAGCAAAAGAAACCCGGGCGATGATTGTAGAAAGTGCGGCTGGCAAAACCATTGAATTACTGACTGCTATTTGCGGGAAAAACCCTGACGATTGGAAATGGGGCAAGATTCATACGCTCACCCACAAACATGCTTTCGATGCTGTGAAACCCTTGCGCTCATTCTTTAATTCAGAAACATATGAAGTGCCGGGTGGTAGCGAAGTAATCAATAACCTGCATTTTAGTCTTGACACTACTGGCTATTATGATGTGGATGGCGGTCCGGCTTTGCGCAAAATCACCGACTTTAGTGACATCGAAAACGGAGAAACTGTATCTCCTTCCGGCCAATCGGGTAATGTGATGAGTGCGCACTATAGCGACCAGGCAGAAATGTTTGCAACTGGAAAATTCCGGAAGATGATGATGAATCGAAAGGAAATAGAATCGAAAGGAAAAGCATTGCTGTTAAAACCCGAAGGCAGATAACTATGGACATCGACCAACTTCGAAAGGATACTCCCGGGTGCGCACAGAAAATTCACTTTAATAATGCAGGCGCTTCGCTGATGCCTAAGCCGGTAATTGATGCCATGGTTGAACACATTAACCTAGAAGCAACCCTAGGCGGCTATGAAGCGGCTGATCTCAAAGCAAAAGAAGTAGCAGGATTTTATGATTCGGCTGCTCAACTACTTAATTGTAAGGCAACCAACATCGCTTTTACCTCCAGCGCGACCAATGCTTTCGCACGAGCGCTTTCGTGCATTCCTTTTAAAGATGGCGATTCCATTCTTCTCGCCAACGAAGATTACATCTCCAACCAGATTGCCTTTCTATCGCTTAAAAAAAGATTTAAGCTTAAAATTTTGCGGGCCACAAGTCTTGCCGAGGGTGGAGTGGATGTAGAGGACATGAAACGTTTGATGGATGCCCATCATCCCAGGTTAGTATCGTTAACGCATGTACCCAGCAATACCGGATTGATCCAGCCTGTAGAGGCAGTGGGCGAACTCTGTGCTGAGCGGGATATTTATTACCTCGTTGACGGCTGTCAATCTGTAGGTCAGATTCCAGTAGATGTGAAGAAGATAAAGTGTGACTTTCTCAGCGCCACCATGCGCAAATTTTTACGCGGACCTCGGGGCGCTGGATTTTTATATGTCTCCGATAAAATCATCACTCAAAAACTGGAGCCGTTGTTCATTGATATGCGGGGGGCCGACTGGATTACAGCCGATGAATATGCACCACGCATGGATGCCCGCAGGTTTGAAGATTGGGAATTCCCATACGCGCTGGTGCTGGGCAGCAAGGCCGCGATCGATTATGCATTGGCTATTAGCCTTGATCAGATTACCGAGCGCAATAAGTTTTTATGTTACCTCATACGACAAGGTTTGAAGAGTCTTAATCTGCGTCTGCTGGATATTGGGGCAAAACAAAGTAGTATCATTACTGTTGAAATCCCGAACCGAAAAGCACCTGATGTGCTCAATGCTTTGCGCAAAGAAAATATCAATACCTCTGTTGGCCATCGCAATTTTGCGTTGATTGATTTTGAAGCCAAACAGGTAGATTGGGCGTTGCGGATTTCGCCCCATTATTTTAATACGCAGGAAGAAATTGACAAGCTTATGGATGCGATAAAAAAAATAGTCGCATGAAATTTAAAGATGCCTTGTTAAGTGTATTGATAATTGAAGTGGGCATTGCCTTACTCGCGGTTATCAATTACGGAACAAGTCTTGAGTCGTTGCAGGCTGTAACCCGGTTTTCAGGCCGTGCTTCGCTGGCTATTTTCAGCTTAATCTTCCTGTTTCAAAATCATCGACATGTTAATGTAAAAACAATTTTATCGGACCAATACTTTTTGGTGTTTGCCATTGCCCATGGTATCCATCTTATCCAGTTGTTGACGTACGTTTATCTCTCGGGCAATGAGTTGATACCCGTTCGGCTGGCAGGTGGATTTCTGGCGTATGCGTTGATTTTTTTTATGCCCTATGCGCAACAACTTTCTGAAAACAATAAAATCGCTGCGCGGACCTTTTCCACATTAACCCTTATCTATTTGTATTACGTGTGGTTCATTTTTTTTATGAGCTACCTGCCGCGGGTACGTGGAACACTTACCCATGTTGGCGGTTCGTATTCCGAGTTTGTTGTTTTGCTCGCATGGGTTTCACTGATGCTGGGCATAAAACTTCAAACCTTGCTGATGAGCAAAGTGAAGTTTAAAAGATAGCCTTTATCTATTGGGCCCAGTAATCCACTACTGTGGCTTTGTCAAGATAAGGCAAGAGTACTTCCACAAAAGCTTTATGGTCGGGATGCACGAGGTAGTCATCGCGGTCTTTGTCGCTGGCAAAGGTGACCAAAAAACAATGGGTTAGTCCCTGGTTCAGATTTTCAGGACTTGAGTTAGTACCCCATTCATAATCTTTGATCAGACTAATTTTATCGGCCAGTGCACCAAAGGCGTCCTCTATCTTCTTAACATCTTCGGGTGTAGCTGCATCTTTAAATTTAAAAAGCACTACATGGCGAAGTACTTTTTGATCTTGTTGTGCCGATGGCGTACAAGCGCCCAGCAAGGCGATGACTGCGAGAGTCAGGGTAAGGAATTTTCTGTTCATAGTGAAAGGTACATAATTTAAAGATCAGCCAAAATAGTCTAAAAAATGATAAAACTGGTATAAAAGCACCCGAATGACATATAGGAAATATCAACAATTGCATATATTCGGATGTTGCCGGCAATTTTACAGATGAGGTTACAATCGACAATCATATTGACTTTAATTTCACTGAATTCATTTGGACAAATTGAATTTGAGAATGATTCAGTTAGAAATTTAAATTACAGACATATAATTGGAGACTTAGCTTCAGACTCGATTCAATTTACCTTTCGTTTTTGGAAAGAAGTAGAGCGGGTTCCGGGGACATTTTTAGAATTTACTCTCAGCGACAACAAGTGGTCATATCGGACAGGCTATATTGACTTTAATAAGAATGAACTAATAGTTAAAGAAAAAGACCACCGACATCTCAACCTTGACTCAATCTGGAACGAACTGACCAGACTTCAAATTTTATCAATTAATAGACAGACTGAATCAAAATGGAAAGGAATTAGCGAAAAAGGTCAAATTTTTACCGTAAGGACAAATCGAGATACCTATGACAGAAATGGAATATTTTATACAATTGAATTTATTAGCAATCATAGATATAGACAAATAAGTTATGTCGACCCAGAAGGACTAATAAAAATGTATAGACAAATTCCAGCAACATCAATTGACCATGAACAAATAGTTAAAATAGCTAACCTTCTATCAAGAACTTTTGACATTGATAAAATTATGAGAGAACAACTCTACGAGAGATTCTCTAAAAAAAAGACCAACGAACAGACAAGTGATAAGAATTAAATCGAGTAGGTAAGGGAGAATTACACTCCCAAACCTCTCACAGAACCGTGCTTGATAGTCTCCCATCACACGGCTCTTCATGATCAAGTTCACGGGGTAAAGCCATGTTGCCACATCGGGAACAA